>Ga0209742_10000071_pt1 | contig 55717 bp, 50 predicted proteins | sample DeeMarSeWOR38_10_FD_187462 | JGI IMG/M metagenome (GOLD analysis project Ga0209742, IMG submission 187462) | Marine sediment microbial communities from White Oak River estuary, North Carolina - WOR-3-8_10 (SPAdes) (version 2) | ecosystem: Environmental > Aquatic > Marine > Intertidal zone >...
TTGTGGACGAAGCGCTCGCCAGTCGGGCGTATGAAGATACCGCCTTGCCTATCGGTTACAGTCAGACCATTTCACAACCTTTTGTTGTAGCACGCATGACTGAAGCGCTGGTGGAAACCGGCCCGTTAGATAAAGTATTAGAAGTAGGGACGGGTTCAGGTTATCAGTCCGCAGTTCTGGCACGCTTTGCCACTACGCTTTATACGGTGGAACGCATTGAGCCATTGTTAATGCAGGCGCGGCGCCGCTTTATGGAATTGCGTATCCGGAATATTCGTTCCCATCACAGTGATGGCAACTGGGGATGGCCGGAACACGAACCCTACGATGGCATTATCGTGACCGCAGCACCAGTGGAAATACCACAAAGTCTATTAACGCAATTGCAGATCGGTGGCCGATTGGTGATGCCGGTGGGACAAAGTGGTGAACAGGATTTGCTGTTGATTACCCGTACTGAAACCGGGTTCGAAAAAGAAGTGTTAAACCAGGTAAGTTTTGTGCCGATGTTAGGCGGTACTGTCGAAAAATATTAATCCTCAATTTATTTATTCAACCTATTCAACCGTGCAGCTTTTTTCTTCCCTTTATGAACGAGTAATGCGTTGGGCAGCCCACCGCCACGCGCAATGGTATCTCGCCGGCCTCAGTTTTGCTGAGTCATCGTTTTTCCCTGTGCCACCGGATGTCATGCTGGCGCCGATGGCTTTGGCCAATACGCAAAAGGCCTGGCGCTTTGCCCTGATTACCACGGTGTTTTCTGTATTGGGTGGCGCAGCCGGTTATGCCATTGGCATGTTTGCTTTTGATCTGGTGCAACCCTTGCTCGAAAAAGCCGGTTACATGGACAAATATCAGCTGGCGGTGGACTGGTTTAAACAATGGGGCATCTGGGTGGTCTTTCTGGCAGGATTTTCGCCCATTCCTTATAAATTATTTACCATCGCCGCTGGCGTGGTGTCCATGGCGTTTCTGCCATTCATGCTTGCTTCCTTAATTGGGCGGGGTGCACGTTTTTTTATTGTCGCCGGTTTGATGGTGTGGGGTGGCGAAAAAATGGATCAGGCATTGCGGCAATACGTCGACCGCATTGGTTGGGTTATGGTGGCGGTGGTTGTTGTGGCGTTTATCTGGTATAAATTTTGACAAATTTGTAAGTCATTCGATTGCGAGATAGTCAATTGATACCAGGGATATTGAATTGCTGTATTACCAATTGTCGTCATACTTGCCGCCTGCGAAATCTGCGTAGGGTGATGTTTAACCGGTTCTACAAATCCGTTCTTCAAATACTCACGCTGTTACCCCTCATAATTTTCTTTTCGGGCTGCGGCAGCCACATCTATCACTTTGTTGAACCCGGTGAAACCCTGTATTCCATCAGCTGGGCGTACGGCCACGATTATCGCGAAGTCGCGCAATGGAACGAAATTTCACCGCCGTACGTGGTGAAAAGAGGGGAGCGGTTACGTGTCGCGCCACCTCCTGTTGTAGTAGCTAAAAAGACTGAAAAACGGACAAATAATAACCAGTTATCAAATTCAGAGCGTTCCAATAAAGAATCAACAGGTGTCGCCGATAAACAAATAGTCAGCAAAGCTTCACCTAAAGAAGCCTTGATAAACAACAAGATAGTGCAATGGCAGTGGCCGACGCGGGGTGGCAAAGTGGTAAAGACATTCGATCCCCGAAACCCTGGAAAGCAGGGAGTAGATGTTGCTGGGCAATTCGGACAACCCATCTATACAGCCGCAGCAGGGCAAGTAGTTTACAGTGGAGGTGGACTTTCACACTACGGAAAGCTTATCATCGTTAAACATAACGAGACCTTTCTAAGTGCGTATGCGCATAATAAGCGCCTGTTGGTGAAAGAAGGGGAAATGCTCAAATCCGGGCAATTAATCGCGGAAATGGGCAGCACAGGCACCAACAAGACGAAATTGCACTTTGAAATCCGGCGCGATGGCAAACCAGTGGATCCGTTGCGTTACTTGCCTAAAAAAATGCAGTAATTGAAAGCGTTAGTTGGACAGGGGGCAGTTGGGTATTAACTGATAACAACAACTAAAAAGCATTATAAAAAGGTAAAATTCAGTGGCTATGGCTAAACAGGACGAAGACGTAAAAGCAAAAATCGAAATCGAAAACTCCGTAGATGATGATATCGAACTGGATGGCGATGACGATAGTTTGGTACTTTCCGATGATGATGTTAGCGATGATGACCCGGAAGAAGTCGAAGAAAAGGTCACTTATTCCCGCGGCGAAGTTAGCGAACGCGATCTCGATGCGACGCGTCTTTACCTCAGCGAAATCGGATTTTCCCCGTTATTAACCGCAGAAGAAGAAGTCTACTTCGCCCGGCGTATCGCCAAAGGCGATGAAGATGCCCGCAAGCGCATGATCGAAAGTAACCTGCGCCTGGTGGTCAAAATTGCCCGCCGTTATCTCAATCGTGGCCTTGCTTTGCTGGACCTTATTGAAGAGGGCAATCTCGGTTTAATTCGCGCCGTGGAAAAGTTCGATCCGGAACGGGGCTTTCGTTTTTCCACATACGCCACCTGGTGGATTCGTCAGACCATCGAACGCGCCATCATGAACCAGACACGCACCATCCGCTTACCCATCCACGTAGTAAAGGAAATTAATATCTATTTGCGTGCGGCACGTCATTTGTCGCAAAAACTGGATCATGAGCCCAGCCCGGAAGAAATCGCCGAGATGCTCGACAAACCCATCGAAGACGTCAAGCGCATGCTGGGTCTCAACGAACGGGTTACCTCTGTCGATGTTCCTCTGGGGCGTGACAGCGATAAATCCATTCTCGATGCCATTCCCGATGAGCAAAATTCCGATCCAGCAATACTCTTGCAGGATGCGGACATTCAAAGTTGCCTCGAACTCTGGCTCTCGCAATTGAACGACAAGCAACGCGAAGTAGTCGAGCACCGCTTTGGGCTGCATGGTCGTGAAGTTGCCACCCTCGAAGAAGTGGGCAATGAACTGGGTGTGACACGCGAACGCGTACGCCAGATTCAGCTGGAAGCATTGAAACGCTTGCGCGAGATTATGGAGCGGGAAGGGTATTCGGTGGATAATATTTTGAAATAGTCGCAGGGTTACTTTTTCCATCGCTCGCTGATCAATTTTAAAAGTTGGTTTCGGTTCGTCAATCGAGACTTATTCCCAGTTATGTATAAAAGATATTTCGCTTGCTGCTGCGCAGCTGAAGGGAGTGACTTTCTTGTGGCGACAAGAAAGTCACCAAAGAAACGCTCCCCCTAACACTGACCCCTTCGGGGTTATCCTGCGTTCCTCGAAAAACGGGGCAAGCTGCGCAACTCAACCTCGCGCTACCGCGCTCGGGATTCGCACAATGCTCGCTTGTTTTCCCCGTTTTTCTCCGGTACTCGGCAGTGTTAAAGGGGAATCATTCCTTCGATTCACGAAGGTAATCTATTTTTACAGAGAGTGGAGTTGCGCATGTTTTCTAATCCCGTTTCTGCGCTTCCGAGCATCGTAACGCTTTGACTATGAGCCCGAAGGGTTGCACGAGGGATCGTGCAAGTTGCCCGCAGCACAGGGAAGTGCTGTCGGGCAACCGAAAGGGGAAAAGCGGCGAAGCGCAGGATATAAAGCGCTGATCGGGTGGCTTTCTTTTTGGACACTTTTTCTTGGCCACGCAAGAAAAAGTGTCTCGCCCGGCAGGGCGAAAAAGTTTAGAAACTAATGAGGTTAAATAGGAATATGCATGGCTGAGCAGCGGCCTGCGAAGCAGATTTTTTTAGTGGAGCTGTATCAAAAAAAAGAAATCAAAAATTAATGTTTAGGCGACACAAACTAGCTAATTTACGAAAACTAAATCACCAACGCCAATGCCACCTTTCGTCCCTCATGCATCAACACGTTATAGGTACGGCAAGCCGCCGCAGTATCCATCACCTCTACACCAATACCCTGATCCATCAGCGCGTAGGTTAGTTGGGTGTCGGGAAATTCCAGGGTAATACCAGTACCGATGATCAATATCTCCGGTTCCAGGCTGGCGGCGGTTTCGAGATGGTCCGCACAAATTTCCGCCACGGATTGCGGCGGCCAGTTCCGTATCAGACGACTGGGTGTCATAATAAAACTTTCCGTCAGCAGTTCCTCAGCAGGAATCTCCGGTTGTTCTAATGTCCGGTCAATCGGTGCCGAAATACTGATTTTACCCACTGAGTAGGAGCGAATAGTGTATGAGGCGCGGTTGAGTTCTTGGCTGAATTGCATTCATTCTCTCCGGTAATCGATCTGCTGTGTTTGTCGATGACAGCGGGCGAAATCTGAAGCCGCTGATTGACAGGATATTGAGCAGTGAGTACTGTAGGGCCCTTTTTTCAGTTAATTGAGTCACTTGTCAAAGTAGGTAGCAACTTGATCAACGATTTTCCACGTATAAAACGCCTGCCACCCTATGTTTTCAACATTGTAAACCAGTTGAAGGCGGAGGCGCGATCCCGAGGCGAAGATATTATTGATTTTGGTATGGGGAATCCGGACCAGCCCACGCCACAGCATATCGTTGAGAAGCTGGTGGAGGTGGCGCAGCGTAAGGATACCCACCGTTATTCCGTATCCCGCGGTATTCCGCGCCTGCGGCGCGCTATTTGTAACTGGTACAAAACCCGTTACAACGTCGACCTGGATATGAACAGGGAAGCCATCGTGACGATTGGCTCCAAGGAAGGCCTGGCGCATCTGGCGCTGGCGACGGTGGGGCCTGGCGATGCCGTTTTAGTGCCGAATCCATCCTATCCCATTCATCCTTATGGATTTGTCATTGCCGGCGCGGACATCCGTCACGTACCTATTAACCCCGGCGATGATTTTTTCGGTGAACTGGAAAATGCCATCAAAAATTCATGGCCCAAGCCTAAAATGCTGGTGCTGAATTTTCCCAGCAATCCCACCACGCAGTGTGTGGAGCTGGAATTTTTCGAAAAAGTCGTGGCTATTGCCCGGGAAAACGAGATTTGGGTAATTCACGATATAGCCTACGCGGATATCGTGTTCGATGGCTACGTGCCGCCCTCGATTTTGCAGGTGCCGGGGGCAAAAGATGTGGCCGTAGAGTTTTATACCTTGTCAAAAAGCTATAATATGCCCGGCTGGCGCGTGGGGTTCATGTGCGGCAATGAATTGCTGGTAGACGCCCTGGCGAAAATCAAATCCTACCTGGATTATGGTATGTTCACGCCGGTCCAGGTTGCGGCCATCGCGGCATTGGAAGGACCGCAAGACTGCGTCAAACAGATTAGTGATATGTATTGCAGTCGCCGCAACGTGTTGTGCGACGGCTTGAATGCCGCAGGCTGGAAAGTGGAGCGGCCCAAGGCCACCATGTTCGTCTGGGCGCCGATCCCGGAATTTTATCGACACCTGGGTTCGCTGGAGTTTGCGAAAAAACTGTTGCACGACGCCAGGGTTGCCGTGTCGCCGGGGATTGGCTTTGGCGAGTATGGGGACGGCTATGTACGGTTTGGATTGATCGAGAACGAACATCGTACCCGGCAGGCAGTACGGGGTATTCGCGATATGTTTCGTAAAGATGGATTTAAACCCTGATACGAATTAAATGAGCTGACAGGTTTATTGTATGCCTGGATGGTGTAAGGAGAAAGTTGAGTGGAACCCGTTAAAGTTGGATTGTTAGGACTGGGCACCGTCGGCGGCGGAACCGTGAATGTATTAACGCGCAATGCCGCTGAAATTACTCGCCGTGCCGGCCGTGGTATTGAAATTTCACATGCCGCCGCACGTGACCTCAATAAGGCGCGTATTTGCAAGACCGATAACATCAAATTAACCTCGGATCCACAGCAGGTGGTCGATGATCCCGAAGTACAGATCATTGTGGAATTGATTGGTGGAGAGAACCTCGCCAGGGAAATGGTGATGAAAGCCATCGCCAATGGCAAACATGTGGTGACCGCCAACAAGGCGCTGATTGCCAATCATGGCAATGAAATTTTTGCCGCTGCCCAGGCCAAGGGTGTCATGGTGGCGTTCGAAGCGGCCGTTGCCGGTGGTATACCTATTATTAAAGCAGTGCGTGAAGGCCTGGCTGGTAACAACATCGAATGGCTGGCCGGCATTATCAATGGTACGGGTAACTTCATTCTTACCGAAATGCGCGACAAGGGCAGTAACTTCGAAGATGTATTAGCCGAAGCACAACGCCTGGGTTATGCCGAAGCCGATCCCACCTTTGATGTGGAAGGTATCGATGCCGCACACAAACTAAGTATCCTTGCATCCATCGCCTTTGGTATTCCACTGCAATTCAAAAAAGTTTACACCGAAGGCATTACCAAGATTACCCGCGAAGATGTGAATTATGCGGAGCAACTGGGTTACCGCATCAAGCATCTGGGTATCGCCAAGCGCACACCCAATGGCATTGAAATGCGGGTGCATCCCACCTTGATTCCCGAGCGTCGCTTGATAGCCAACGTCGATGGCGTTATGAACGCGGTGCTGGTCAAGGGCGATGCCGTGGGTCCCACTTTGTATTACGGTGCCGGTGCCGGTGCCGATGCGACAGCGTCTGCCGTCGTTGCGGATATTATCGACGTGGTGCGCATGTTGACTGCAGATCCGGAAAATCGCGTACCCCACCTGGCATTCCAGGCCAATGCATTGAGCGATATTCCCATCCTTTCCATGGAGGAAGTCACCACGGCGTATTACCTGAAAATTCATGCCGCCGACAAACCCGGTGTACTGGCCGACATTACGCATATTCTGGGTGAACGCGAGATCAGTATCGAAGCCATGATTCAGAAGGAACCGGCCGAGACGTTGAGTGAAGAAGACCGTACAGCAACGATCATCATGCTTACGCACAACGTCATCGAAGGAAGCATGAACCAGGCGATTCGGGAAATTGAAGCGCTGGATACTATCAAGGGCGCGGTAACTCGGATTCGCATGGAACATCTGTCACGCTAATGTCCTTGCCTGCAGAGTTCTGAGTAACATTATTAGAATTAGAACAGTGATACAAAACACCAAATAAGAGGTGAGATAAAGAATGCCATTTCGACCACGCTATACAGGCCTGATCAACAAGTATCGTGACCGCTTGCCGGTGCACGATGACACGCGCATTATCAGTCTTGGTGAAGGCAATACCCCGTTGATCCGCCTGCATAACATTCCTGCAGATATCGGTAAGAACGTCGATATCTACGTCAAGTACGAAGGCTTGAATCCTACCGGTTCATTTAAGGACCGTGGCATGACCATGGCGGTCACCAAGGCAGTGGAAGAAGGCAGCAAAGCCATTATCTGTGCATCGACCGGCAACACCTCGGCCGCGGCCGCCGCTTATGCCGCGCGTGCCGGTATCACCGCGTTTGTGTTAATCCCGGAAGGTAAGATCGCCATGGGCAAACTGGCGCAAGCCATGATGCACGGAGCGGTGGTCATTCAGATCAAGGGTAACTTTGATGATGGTATGCGTCTGGTTAAAGAAGTCGCCAAAAAAGCACCCGTTACGATTGTTAACTCCATCAATCCCTATCGATTGCAAGGGCAGAAAACCGCGGCATTTGAAATCGTGGAAGAACTGGGTAGTGCACCGGACTTTCATTGTATTCCGGTTGGCAATGCCGGCAACATTACCGCGCACTGGATGGGTTATTCGGAATATCACGAACACGGTATCGTCAACAATCTTCCGGTGATGGTGGGTTACCAGGCCGCCGGTGCGGCGCCATTCCTGCGGGGTGAAATGGTGGATAAACCGGAAACAGTTGCCACGGCAATTCGTATTGGTCATCCGCAAAGCTGGGACAAAGCCTGGCAGGTACAAAAAGAAAGTAACGGCTGGTTTGATGAATTAACCGATGATGAAATCCTGGCTGCACAAAAAATGCTGGCGGAAAAAGAGGGTGTATTTTGTGAGCCAGCATCCGCCGCTTCACTCGGTGGCGCCATGCGTGATATCAAGAGCGGTAAAATACCCGAAGGCAGCAAGATTGTTTGTACGCTAACAGGTCATGGTTTGAAAGATCCGGATACGGCCATTAAACAAAGTACGTCACCTATGCTCACCGTTGATGCAACGCTGGAAGCGGTGCGGGATGCGATTTTGGATAATATGGCGTCGTAATAATAAGATTCCGCGCCTGAAGGCGCGGGATCATTTTCTTTGTGCGGACAAAGAAAACGAACCCAAAGAAAACCGCCCCCTGTCTTGTCCGCTTCGCGGATTCCCTGCGCTCCTCAGGATTTTAAGCGTTCATGGAAACTCGCTACGCTCAAACAGCCGTGAACGTAATTCTTAAAATCCTTGCGTTGCTCGGCTGCGACAAAGGGTAAATGTCCCTTCGATTTTACGAATGATTGAAAGATGCAAGACATGAAATTCACCTTACACCAAACCGATAAACTTACCCGCCGCGGCCAACTACAATTCCACCGCGGCACGGTTGAAACACCGACTTTTATGCCGGTAGGTACCTATGGCACGGTTAAAGCCATGACGCCGGAAGAATTGATCGGCATCGGCGCGGAGATGATTCTGGGTAATACCTTTCACTTGATGTTGCGCCCCGGTACTGAAGTGATACGCAAGCATGGTGATCTGCATGATTTTATGAATTGGCAAGGTCCCATTCTCACCGACTCCGGTGGTTTTCAGGTTTTCAGTTTGGGTGAATTACGCAAGATCACCGAGCAGGGTGTAACCTTTGCCTCACCGGTGAATGGTGACAAGGTGTTTATGGGGCCGGAAGAATCCATGCAGGTGCAGCGTGAGCTGGGCGCCGATGTGGTGATGATCTTCGATGAATGCACGCCATATCCGGCGGACGAGGAACAAACCCGTGCCTCCATGGAGTTATCCTTGCGTTGGGCGAAACGCAGTAAGGAGGCTCACGCGGATAATCCGGCGGCATTGTTTGGTATCGTGCAGGGCGGCATGTTCACCCATCTGCGTGATGAATCCTTGCAGGGATTACTGGCTATCGGTTTCGATGGATACGCCATTGGTGGTTTGTCTGTGGGGGAACCCAAAGACGACATGATCCGAATACTGGATCACACCACGCCACAACTGCCCGAAGATAAACCCCGCTATCTAATGGGAGTAGGGCGTCCTGAGGATATCGTGGAGTCCGTGCGCCGCGGTGTCGATATGTTTGATTGTGTGTTACCCACGCGCAATGCACGTAATGGTCATCTGTTCACCCGCTATGGGGAAGTGAAGATTCGTAATGCCCAGTACCGGGATGATACCCGTCCTCTTGATGCCAAATGCAGCTGCTATACTTGCCAGAATTATTCCCGCGCCTATTTGCGGCATCTGGATAAGACCGGCGAGATTCTTGGCGCGCGTCTGAATACCATTCACAATCTGTACTATTATCAAGAGCTAATGCGTGGTTTGCGGAATGCGATTGAAAACCAGCGTTTGGATCGCTTTGTTGAAGAATTTTACCAGCTCCGGCACAGCAATCAGTCTGGCTAAATAAAAACCAATCTGGATGTTTGCGATGCAATAAGTCCGTGATTTATGTAATAATGGCGCCCGCTCAAAGACCAGACACTGGTCACGACGTTCGTTCAACGATTGCCAATAACATTAAAAGAAAGGAAACCTTGCACATGAGCTTTTTTATTTCCGATGCGTTGGCCCAAAGCGCCCCGGCCGCTGGAGCAGGCGCGCCACCCGACGGTGGCTTGATGGGTTTCATTCCCCTGATTCTGATTTTCGTGTTGTTCTATTTTCTGTTAATTCGTCCTCAAGCCAAGCGCGCTAAAGAACACAAGCAAATGGTCGAAGCGTTAGCCAAAGGTGATGAAGTGGTTACCAATGGTGGTGTGCTGGGCCGCATCAACGAAGTGGGTGACAGTTTTATCAGTGTGGAAATAGCCGATGGTGTAGTCGTTAAATTGCAGCGCAGCGCGGTCGCGTCACTGGTTCCCAAGGGCACCTATAAATCAACAGATTAATTCACAATTAATTCTTACTTAGTTACTGGTTAGCGTACATGATTCTTAATAAATATCCCCTGTGGAAATATTTGCTCATTATTGTTGTGCTGGCGACCTGTGTCCTTTACGCGTTGCCTAATGTGTATGGAGAAGACCCGGCATTACAGGTTTCTTCGGTACGCGGCGTGGAAGTCAGTCTGGCTACCCAGGAAACGGTACGTACAGTCCTGCAAAATGAAAACATCAGCTTCAAGTCCATCGTACTGGAAAATGAAAAAGTCATGGTGCGCTTTGCGGACACCGAGGCACAGTTGAAAGGCAAAGATGCTGTCCGCAAACAATTGACTGATGACTATATTGTTGCCTTGAACCTTGCCCCGCGGACGCCCGAGTGGCTGCTGGCCATTAACGCGTTACCCATGTATCTCGGTCTGGACTTGCGTGGTGGTGTGCACTTTCTTATGGAAGTGGATGTGGATGCGGCGATTGCCCAGTCCGAAGAGCGTTATATCAGTGACTTCCGGACTTTATTGCGTGAAAACCGTCTGCGCTATTCCAAGATTGATCAGTATGAAAAAGACACGGGACAAAAGAATGGTGTCGAAGTGCGTTTCAACGACGAGGAAACTCGTACTCAGGCAGAGGATTTATTGCGGAAAGAGTATCCTGATCTGCAGTTCGATACATTAGAACAGGAAGGCAGTTTTATTCTCGTTGCCACGATGACCGAGCGGGAAAAAAGCGAGGTTCGTAAACTGGCGCTGAAACAAAATATTACCACCCTGCGCAATCGTGTGAATGAGCTGGGTGTTGCCGAACCGGTGATTCAGCAACAGGGCGTGGATCGTGTGGTGGTGCAGTTGCCCGGTGTGCAGGATACCGCTCGAGCCAAGGAAATATTGGGTGCCACCGCGACCCTGGAATTTCGACTCGCTGATGAAACACACGATGTACAGGATGCGGTAAATGGCCGAGTACCGGCAGGCTTTAAACTCTATAAACAACGCAGCGGCGGTCACGTGTTGCTAAAGAATCGCGTCATGTTAACCGGGGATTACATCATTGATGCTTCGTCCGGTATTGACCAGCAAAATGGTGGCCCGGCAGTATTTATTACCCTGGATGGCAAAGGTGCCAATATCTTCAGTAAAGTCACCGGTGAAAACATCAAAAAGCTGATGGCGGTAGTGTTCATTGAAAACAAGATCGATACCCGTGAGGTTGACGGACAGATCGTCAAGACCAAGCGCAAGGTGGAAGAAGTCATCAACGTGGCGCGCATCCAGGACCAGTTAAGCAAGCGCTTTATGATTACCGGTCTGGATGATACCCGTGAAGCGCGTGACCTTGCACTGTTATTACGCGCCGGTGCACTGGCTGCACCCATTGACATCGTTGAAGAACGCACTATCGGTCCCAGTCTGGGGCAGGACAATATTGATCAGGGTACACGCTCGGTCATTATCGGATTTATTCTTGTACTGGTGTTCATGGCGGTGTGGTATAGAGGTTTTGGTTTGGTCGCCAACCTGGCCCTGATGTTTAACCTGGTGATTATCGTTGCAGTGTTGTCCATGCTGCAGGCTACGCTTACTTTGCCGGGTATAGCCGGTATTGTATTGACTGTCGGTATGGCGGTGGATGCCAACGTACTTATTTTCGAGCGTATTCGCGAGGAAATCCGCAACGGCAACAGCCCGCAGGCCAGTATACATTCCGGTTACGGTAAGGCCGTATCCACCATTGCCGATGCCAACATTACCACGTTGATTGCCGCGATTATCCTGTTTGGTTTTGGCTCCGGTCCCATAAAGGGATTCGCCATTACGCTGTCGATCGGTATTCTAACGTCCATGTTTACTGCGATTATGGGTACGCGTGCGGTCGTGAACCTGATCTACGGTGGCAAACGGGTGGATAAAATTTCCATCTGATCCGTCAAGAGAAATAGAACAGCATTAATTAGATATTACTGGAAAAATTATGCGACTTTTCAAAAAGGCACCGAACTTTAATTTTATGGCCAGGCGCAATATCGCGCTGACCTTTTCAGCTATTCTGGTGATTGCATCCATTGCATCACTGGCTACGCGTGGACTGAACTTCGGTCTGGATTTTAGTGGCGGTACATTGATTGAGTTGGGTTACTCGCAATCCGTTGATCTGGGTGAAGTGCGCAGTGCGCTGGAAGGCGGTGGTTTCGCGGACGCGGTGGTGCAGCATTTTGGTACTTCGCAGGATGTACTGGTACGTCTTGCGCCGGTCGCTGGAGAAAACGATGCGGACTTGAGTACCCGCGTGGTGCAAACGCTGCAAAACGCGAGCACGGATAAAATTGATTTACGGCGCGTGGAATTCGTCGGTCCGCAGGTCGGTGAAGAGTTGGCGGAAGACGGTGGTCTTGCCGTGCTGTATGCATTGATCTGTATTTTTATTTATGTGTTCTTCCGCTTTGAATGGCGTTTCGCTGTGGGTTCTGTGCTGGCATTGTTCCATGATGTGTTGATTACCCTGGGTATTTTTTCGGCGCTCCAATTGGATTTTGATTTAACGGTACTGGCTGCCTGTCTGGCAGTAATTGGTTACTCGCTGAATGATACTATCGTGGTGTTTGACCGTATTCGCGAAAACTTCCGCAAAATGCGTAAAGGCAGTTCGATTGAAATAACCAATTCATCGCTTAATCAAACCTTGTCGCGTACCTTGATGACATCGCTCACCACCTTGCTGGTATTAATTGCCCTGTTTGTCGTGGGTGGCGAGATTATTCATAGTTTTGCAACGGCCCTCATCATTGGCGTGGTTGTGGGTACCTATTCTTCGATTTATGTCGCCAGCAGCGCGGCGATTATGCTGGGTGTCAGCAAGGCTGACTTGATGCCCGTGCAAAAAGAAGGGGAGGTAGAAGGCGAAGGAGATTTGCCTTAAAGGTTTAATTAATACCTGCGGTTTCAACAGCTGAGTTTTTAAAACAATAAAGAAACCGCATAATTCTCTTGATTTTCTTGTCTAATCATTACACCTGTTAAACGAGTGGGAAGCCGATGTTTACCAAAGATATGACCATTGCCGGATTTGATGATGAATTATGGAATGCCATTCAGGCAGAAGAAAAGCGCCAGGAAGAACACATTGAACTGATCGCGTCGGAAAACTATACCAGTCCACGGGTCATGCAGGCGCAAGGATCGGTGCTTACCAACAAATACGCAGAAGGTTATCCCGGCAAACGTTATTATGGAGGCTGCGAGAACGTGGATGTCGCTGAGCAACTGGCGATTGATCGCGTCAAGCAGCTGTTTAACGCGGACTATGCCAATGTGCAGCCACATTCCGGTTCCCAGGCCAATGCCGCAGTCTACCTGGCCCTGTTGCAACCGGGCGATACTATTTTAGGCATGAGTCTCGCGCATGGTGGTCACCTGACCCATGGTTCAAAGGTGAATTTCTCTGGCAAGATTTTCAACGCGGTGCAATACGGTATCAGTGACGATACCGGCGAGATCATCTATGACGAGGTCGAAGCGCTGGCGCTGGAACACAAACCAAAAATGATTATTGGTGGATTCAGTGCTTACTCCAGGATTGTCGACTGGCAGCGTTTCCGGGAAATTGCCGACAAAGTCGGTGCCTACTTCGTGGTGGATATGGCGCACGTTGCCGGCCTGGTAGCCGCGGGTGTTTATCCCAGCCCGGTACAAATTGCCGATGTTACGACGACGACCACACACAAAACCCTGCGCGGTCCGCGCGGTGGTTTGATTCTGGCAAAATCCAATCCCGATATCGAAAAGAAGCTTAACTCCATGGTCTTCCCTGGTACCCAGGGTGGACCATTGATGCACGTGATTGCCGCCAAGGCGGTGGCCTTCAAAGAAGCCCTGGAACCATCTTTTAAGGAGTACCAGCAGCAGGTCGTTACTAACGCCCGCGCCATGGCGGAAGTCATGCTGCAACGCGGTTACAAGATCGTTTCCGGTGGCACTGACAATCACCTGTTTTTAGTGGATCTCATAGACAAAGGCATTACCGGTAAAGATGCCGATGCCGCCCTGGGTCGGGCCAACATCACCGTCAACAAAAATAGCGTGCCCAACGATCCTCAATCGCCATTTGTAACCAGTGGCTTGCGCATTGGTACACCGGCGATGACCACACGTGGATTCAAGGAAGCTGAAGCCAGTGAGCTTGCCGGCTGGATCTGTGACGTGCTGGATGATATCAGTAATGAAGGTACCATTGAGCGCGTAAAAGGGCAGGTGCTCGATATTTGTAAACGTTATCCGGTATATAAAGCCTAACTGGTCACCATCGAATCCCGACATTGCACGGCGAGCTACATGCTGTAAAAACCTATGCTTTTCATTGGATTATCTGCTATTGTTAATGTACTGCAATAGTGGGTGATATCGATGCGCTGTCCTTTCTGCGAAGCTGAAGAAACCAAAGTGATTGACTCGCGGCTGGCCGACGACGGCTATGTTGTGCGTCGGCGCCGGGAGTGCTTGCACTGCAGTGAGCGCTTTACCACCTTCGAAACCGCTGAGCTGGTGATGCCGCAAATCGTCAAGAACGATGGCCGGCGCGAACCCTTCAACGAAGAAAAACTGCGTTCCGGCATTATCCGCGCCCTGGAGAAAAGACCCGTCGAATCTGACGCCGTGGAGAATTTGATAACGCACATCAAACAACAGATGCGCGCCACTGGTGATCGCGAAATCAAGGCAAACAAGCTCGGCGAATGGGTCATGGATGCGTTAAAGAATATTGACCAGGTTGCGTATGTGCGTTTCGCTTCGGTTTATCGCAGCTTTGAAGATGTGAATGCCTTTCGTGAAGAAATCGAACGCCTGGAAAAATTACCCACCCCGGAATTGAAAAAACTGCAACTGGACCTGATTGATCAAAAGGATTCAAAAGAGTGAGCGGCGAACAGGATCGCCGTTTTATGGCAAGAGCAATTGAGCTTGCCAACAACGGACTTTATACCACCGACCCCAATCCCCGCGTAGGTTGCGTCATCGTGAAGGATGATGTCGTCCTTGCTGAAGGGTGGCACGAACGCGCGGGTGGGCCGCATGCGGAAGTGGCGGCATTGCAGCAGGCGGGCGCCAATGCGGAAGGATCTACTGTCTATGTTACGCTGGAGCCCTGCTCTCATTTCGGGCGGACGCCACCCTGTGCTGATACCTTGATTGGCGCCAAGGTGGCAAAAGTCGTGGTGGCGGGATTGGATCCTAATCCCCTGGTAAGCGGTCAGGGTCTGGAAAAACTACGTGAAGCAGGTATTGCCGTCGAATGCGATGTGCTCAAGGCCGAGGCGGAAACACTGAATCCCGGTTTTATTAAACGTATGCGTCAGCAACTGCCGTATGTACGGTGCAAAGTTGCCATGAGCCTGGACGGGCGCACCGCGATGGCTTCGGGTGAAAGTCAATGGATCACGGGCGACGCGGCACGTCAGGATGTCCATCATTATCGCGCGCGCAGTTCGGCGATCGTGACCGGCATTGGCTCCGTCATGGCTGATGACCCATCACTCAATGTGCGATTGCCTTCGAGTCATCATCCAGCAATACACCAGTTCACGGATGCTGACCAGCCGTTGCGGGTCGTGCTCGATAGTCAGTTACAGATGCCTGGTCACGCAAAGATGCTAAGTCTGCCCGGAAAAACCCTGATCTACACCTGTAGCCAGGATCAACAGCGTCAACACAAGCTGGAACAAGCCGGCGCGGAAGTCGCTGTGCTTGAAAGTGATGGAGAAAAGGTAAATCTCTCGTTGGTCTTGCAGGATCTTGCACAGCGCCAAATTAACGAAGTGATGGTGGAGGCGGGTGCCCGGTTGAATGGGGCGTTGCTGGCGCAGCAGTTAATTGACGAACTGCTGTTTTATATTGCCCCCAGTCTTATGGGCGATCAGGCAAAAGGCGCGTTTCATTTACCGGAATTAACCCGCATGGTGCAAAAAGTCCCCCTCAACGTGGTGGAAACTCGCCAGATCGGGGTAGATTGGCGTATCATTGCCCATCTGAAATATACCCAATAAATTGTTGAGCCGTTATTATCTAGAGCCTCCAGCTATTAATCGAATTTAAACCATGTTCACGGGAATCATACAAAGCGTCGGTCACATTGAGTCCTTGCAACGCAAGAACAACGATCTGCGCATGAGCTTGAACATCGGCAAACTGCCGGTTGCTGATCTGGCGCTGGGCGACAGTGTTGCCGTGAGCGGCGTCTGCCTGACCGTCGTGGAAAAAACAGCGCATGGTTTTATTGCCGATGTCTCCGGGGAAACCCTGTCGCGGACGGTTGCAGGCCAATGGCAAAGCGGTGATCGAGTGAACCTGGAGCTGGCCCTGACCCCAACGACCCGTCTCGGCGGCCATCTGGTGAGTGGGCATGTGGATGGGGTGGGCGAAGTGGCCAAGCGCTGGAGTGATGGTCGTTCAGAACGTTTTACGATTAAGGCGCCAGCTCAGTTGGCGAAATATATTGCCGAAAAAGGATCCATTAGCGTGGATGGAATTAGCCTGACGGTGAATGCTGTCGCAGGCAGAGACTTTGAATTGAATATCGTGCCGCACACCTTGCAGGAAACCACCATGGGTGGCTATGAAGCCGGGCGTAAAGTGAATCTGGAAGTGGATATCATCGCGCGCTATCTGGAACGCTTATTATTGGGTGATAAGGCAGCCGATAAATCGCCGCCAGCACCCCAGGCCATTGACGAAACTTTTTTAGCGCAACATGGGTTTATTAAATAGGTCTCATCAAACAACGTAATAGCTTTGGTTAATCATATGCATCTGAATACACCAGAAGAACTCATTGAAGATATCCGTCAGGGAAAGATGGTCATCCTGATTGATGATGAAGATCGTGAAAACGAGGGCGATCTGGTAATGGCAGCCAGCCATGTGGGCGCCGTGGATATTAACTTTATGGCCCGTTATGGCCGTGGTTTGATTTGCTTGACGCTGACCCGGGAGCGCTGTGAACAATTGCATTTACCATTGATGGTTAACAAGAACAGCGCCACGTTCGGCACTAATTTCACGATATCTATTGAAGCAGCCAAGGGGGTAACCACGGGCATCTCGGCTGCGGATCGTGCCACTACCATCCAGGCAGCGGTGGCGCCCGATGCCACACCCGCTGATATTGTGCAACCGGGGCATATTTTTCCCATTATGGCCCAGCCCGGCGGTGTGCTGACACGCGCGGGACATACCGAGGCGGGTTGTGACCTTGCGCGTCTGGCGGGTCTGGAGCCAGCCAGCGTCATCGTGGAAATATTGAATGAAGATGGCAGCATGGCGCGCCGGCCGGACCTGGAGATATTCGCCAAAGAATTTGATCTTAAGATCGGCACCATCGCTGAGCTGATTCGTTATCGCTTGTCCACGGAAAAAAGCCTGGAGCGCGTGGCCGAATGCCAGATCAAAAATCATATTGGCGAGTTTCACCTGGTGAGTTACCGCGATCGCATCGATGACCAGGTGCACTTTGCACTCGTCAAAGGTGACATCAAGCCATCGGACCCGGTACTGGTTCGTGTGCATATGCCGCATTATTTGAATGATGTCCTGGGAATTCAGCGCAAGGATACCGGCTGGCCCCTGGATGACGTGATGCGCCGCATTGAATCTGTGGGAAAGGGTGTGATCGTGTTGCTGAGTTATCCTGGCGAGAAAGAGGACATCCTGCGCCAGGTGGAAAACTACCAGCTGGAAGAGCGCGGCGAAATGCCGGTGCGCCGTGAACCGGGTTCGGATTTAAGGACCTACGGCACTGGCGCACAAATTCTGCTGGACCTGGGCGTGCGTAAAATGCGCGTTATGAGTGCGCCGAAACGCATTCATGGTCTGTCGGGATTTGGACTTGAAGTAGAGGAATACGTCACCAGCGATGCGTCACTGTAAAGCTGGTGCGATAACGGCTTAAACAGAGAAATTAACAGAGAAGCAATCAGGCAATGAATAATATCAAAACATATGAAGGTGGATTGACCGTTCAGGGTGCGCAGTTTTGTCTTATTGTGTCGCGCTTTAACAGTTTTGTGGTAGAGAGTTTGTTGAATGGTGCAGTGGATGCGCTCAAGCGTCATGGTGCAGAAGATAATGATCTGCATATTGTGCGCGTACCGGGTGCGTTTGAAATGCCGCTGGCTGCACAACGTATCGCGGCGAAAAAACAGTTTGACGCCATCATCGCATTGGGCGCCGTTATTCGTGGCGGTACACCCCACTTTGAGTACGTGGCCGGCGAATGCACCAAGGGGCTTGCCCAGGTATCGTCGCAATATGATGTGCCGGTGGCCTTCGGTGTGTTGACGGTGGATACCATTGAGCAGGCTATTGAGCGTGCGGGGACCAAAGCCGGAAACAAAGGCGTAGAAGCGGCCATGTCGGCCATCGAGATGGTCAACCTGTTGCGTGCTTTGGACTAACTAACCGAGAAAGAAGTATTCGCTATGAGCAAAGCACGTTCCCTGGCCCGCAAGCGCGCGGTGCAAGCCCTCTACATGTGGGAGATGAGCAATATCAACCTGTCGGACATCGATCAGCAGTTTGTGCTGGAACATGACATGACCACGGTGGATTTGAAATACTTTCATGAATTGTTACACCAGATTCCCGCCCATGTAGACGAGATCGATGACCATATTCATGGTTTGCTGGATCGTGCCTTTGAAGAAATCGATCCTGTTGAGCGCGCCATCATGCGCCTCGGTGTTTATGAATTGCAGTATCGCCCGGATATTCCTTATAGAGTCGTCATTAATGAAGCGGTTGAGATCGCGAAAACTTTTGGCGCGGAAGACGGTTACAAGTACGTAAATAGTATTCTGGATGGTGTGGCAAAAAAATTACGTGCCGTAGAAGTCAAGGCAAAAAAATCCTCTTAGTTTATTTCACTGTGCTGGCCATTGTTATCCATGGAGGACAGCAAAAAGGGATTCCAGCACGCTGACCATGACACAGTCTGAATTTTCCCTCATTGATCAATTCTTCAAAGTGCGCGGTGTGCTGCGCGATGATGTTGTGCTGGCCATCGGCGATGATGCGGCGGTTACAACGATACCGGCGGGTTATCAACTGGTGACGGCGGTGGATACATTGGTCAATGGCGTGCATTTTCCGCTCGACAGCCAGCCATTTGATGTTGGACACAAAGCGCTGGCAGTTAATCTGAGTGACCTCGCGGCCATGGGCGCGGAACCGGCGTGGGCGACATTGGCCTTGACGCTGACTGAAGCGGATGACAACTGGCTGCAGCAGTTTTGCGACGGGTTTTTTCAGCTCGCCAAGGTGTTTAATGTGCAACTGATAGGTGGTGATACCACGCAAGGTCCATTGAGTGTTACCGTGCAAATCATGGGGCTGGTACCGCAGGGTAAGGCCATTACAAGAAGCGGTGCGCAACCCGGCGATCAGGTTTTTGTATCGGGCACCCTGGGCGATGCGGCATTGGGCCTGCGGATTCATCAACAAACATTGCCGGCTAACAGGTTATCAGAGCAGCAAGCAACATTCCTGTGTGACAGGCTCCACCGACCGTTGCCCCGTATAGCGTTAGGTATCGCCCTGCGCGATATTGCTTCGTCGATGATTGATATTTCCGATGGGCTTGCCGCTGACTTAACGCACATACTGGAGGCCAGCAAAGTTGGTGCAACCATTGCGATGGAACAGCTGCCTGTGTCGGATTCGGTGCAGACCCTGAGAGAATCTGTTGATATCGAAACAAGCGTACTAAGGGGCGGGGACGATTATGAACTTTGCTTCACCGTTCCTGAAAACCGGGTAACAAAACTGCAGGACATCGCCCGGCAACTCGGTATCAAGTTAAGCAATATCGGTGTAATCGAGGCGCGCGGTGGCTTGCGTGTGCTAAACAAAGGCAAGGAAATGACCTTAGCCCAGCTCGGTTTCGAGCACTTTACCGGGGGCTAAGCCGACAATCCTATCCTCCTGATTGTTATGGCTATTCGCGCGAAATTTGCGAATCCAATTTATATCTTATTGATAAATAAATAATATTTACCCTCTCAAAAATGTGACAATATTGTAAAATTATTGTAAAAAATTCGATTTTAACGTTTTGATTGATTGCATCTATTACTACTATTTACTTACATTTCACACGTCGCATGGCTAAACAGAATCGATCAGTTGATCAAAGCGATCAACCTAAGGGAAAAGCAAAATCCGTTAGTCCGATTTACTGGTTGGCCATCGGATTAGGAAGTGGGTTGGCGCCGAAAGCGCCGGGTACGGCAGGCACCTTGTTGGCTATTCCCTTATACCTGCTTCTGGAAAGTTTGTGGATGTGGCAGTACCTTGCAGTTGTGGTAATTGGGTTCCTGGCAGGTATCTGGATTTGCGCAACTGCAGCCAGGCAATTGGGTGTTCACGATGATCCTTCCATTGTGTGGGATGAAGTCATCGGCTTTCTGATTACCATGATTGCCGCGCCGCCGGGATGGCTCTGGATAGGTGTTGGATTTGTGTTGTTTCGCATCTTTGACATCGTCAAGCCATGGCCGATTCGCATAATCGATCAGCGCGTGAGTGGTGGCCTGGGAATTATGCTCGATGATGTGCTGGCCGGCATTTACGCCATGATTGTTTTACAGGTGCTGTTCAGGGTGGTTGGTTAACGTAAACAAAGCGGATTTGAGTGGCAGTAACATGAATTGTTTGTCAGCAGTAAGAAAGTTTGCGATCGTGATTTCTGTTTATACCCTTGGCGGAATGTCGGTGGTTAACGCCGGTGAGGTTGAAATCGTCAATGTAAAAGCAGAAAAGCAACGTGCGGGCTGGGTGTTTAATGTCACGCTGAAGCATGGCGATACCGGTTGGGATCATTACGCTGATGCGTGGCGCGTGGTGACCGAAGACGGTAAGGAACTGGGAACCCGGACGCTTTATCATCCGCACGTTGATGAGCAGCCTTTTACGCGCAGCCTGGGTGACGTGACTATTCCTGCGGATGTCAGCGCTGTCTACATTGAGGCGCACGACAAAGTCCATGGGTGGAGCAAGCAGCGCTATCGCGTGAAGATTCGCTAACGCTCAGGGCTTACAGGATGCGCGTAAATAATGAATTAAAGGACGAAAAATTCGAGAAATTAAAATTAAAGCAATGGAAGCGTGCAATGGGGAAATTAGGGTAGTTATATTTTAATTATTAACAGAGTAAAACTTGAAGGTTGATTAACATGAACTCAAAAGCATATCTGGCTCCGAATGAAGTAGCTGATCTATTAATGGTATCCCCCGTCACTGTACGCCAATGGGCACAAAAAGGCATGTTGGATGCTATGTTGACGGCTGGTGGTCACCGTCGTTTTACCATGGAAGAAGTGGAACGCTTTGCCAAAGAGCGTGGTTTGACTCTCTTCCGTCCGGAAAATGAAAAACTGCGTATCCTCATTGTTGACGATAACGAACAGTTTGTTTCCACGTTGAAAGACGTCATCAAGAATATCGATGACGAAATTGAAATCGATACTGCGAAAAACGGCTTTTCTGCAGGCAGCAAGATCCACAGTTTCAATCCAGACGTGATTTTACTGGATATCCGTATGCCTGGCATCGATGGTATCGAAGTCTGCCGTTTCATCAAGGAAACGCCGGCGACCCGTTCCATTCGTGTTATCGGTATGACTGGCTATCCGGGCAACGGTACCGTCGAAGCAGTTGTCGATGCCGGCGCAGAAAAATGCATGACCAAACCTTTTGGCGCCAGTGAACTGATGGATGCGCTCAATCTGAGCGTGGAAGCCGCCTGAGGTCAATTGTAAGAGTAGCTCTTATATAAGGGTAAAAAGGATTTTTCCTCCATACCTTGTGACACTTAACAAACTGTGCAGTACCTGCATCTCCATGGGCTGCACAGTTTGTACTTCTTAGTTCTTTCGCCTAGTCCTTGCGCTTAGTTCTTCCGCGAACCTGGTCTACTATCCCGCGGTATCTATCCATTGCATGCATTCACGGACATAACAGCCGCAAGTGCAGGTTGACTCCGCCATCGGTTTGTCAACAGCGGCCTGGTCAGTATTTGGGTTTTATACCTGTGTCCGGCTGTTGCCGGGTCAGGTAGATATCGTAGCGGGTATTTTTGGATTCCACACAAAAGGACGGTGGCCTGGTGCCAATGATCGGTGCGGTCTTGGGTCGTTTCACTACGACGCGTTGCCTGGCGACCTGTAATGCCGTTTCTAAAACGGCGACCACATCAAGATCGTCGCCAACCAGTTGCCGCAAGACACGCATTTCCTTTTTTACCAGCGCGCTTTTGGTGCGATGGGGATACATGGGATCCAGGTACACGACGTCGATGGCTTGATCGCTGTGGGTTAACCATTCCCGGGCATCGGTATGACGCAGTCGTAATAAATCGACCAATGACGTATTACTGTCGTCGCTCAGCGCAAGTCGTCGCAAGCCATCCTCCAGCAGCGCATTAATCACCGGGTGACGTTCCAGCATTTGCACTGGGCAATCCAGCGATGCCAGCACAAAGGCATCACGTCCCAGACCGGCGGTGGCATCGACAATGTGTGGTTTCAGGCCTTTTTTGAGTCCCACTGCACGAGCGATGGGTTGCTGACGACCGCCACCGAACTTTTGCCGATAACGCAGGCGCTGACTTTGAAAGTCCACAGTGAGGGGTGAAAGTTTTTCCGTGGGAAAATGCAGCGCCAGTTGATAATCGTACTCGGGGTGCTCGGCGACGACTAGCAGAAAAGGAAATGAAGCGCCTTGATTACAGGAATCGAGCAAGGGCAGGTTGATGCGTTGCGCCAATGCCGTGGCGATATCACGATACCTGCTGAGCGTGTAACAGATGCTGATGTTTGGCATTGGCAGTATTGCGATGGAGAGGATTACCGGTGTTAGACATTCATGCCGCGGGCACGCAGTTCCTGTTTGGCTTCCAGTGCCAGCAACGCCATTCGCAAATCCACTTCCCAATCATACGGCGGTTTACTTTCGATGCTATGCAGTTTTTCCAACGACACCTCATTGGCAGCATAAACCCGGGTGATACGCATTTCTTCAATGCTGGGTGTCATGTCCGGCCAGATGTCATGGAGTAAATTTTTCGGTCGATGCACGGTCCAGGAATCCAGTAGCCGATAATGATCAGCCAGCGTATCAAACATATCATCAGTACCGGTCTGGCGCTGACCGCTGCTTTCATCCACGTGTTCAGTATAGACATACGCAATCAGTTTCGGCTGCTGTGCCAATATTTCCGGTGTCGGATTTAATTGTGATGGAATCCAGGAGGCGAGCACAACATCACAGCTTGCAGCGGTATGGGTGCGTTCAGTAAATTGATAAATGTCGCTGTCAAAAAACGACATAATCTGGTTGTCTTTCACGTTGTTACCCTGAATGCCGGTTACGGACAAACCTTCGCGGGCCAGCAGACTGCCGATAAATCCATTACCCGGATACCAGTCATAGACAAGCGGGTTTGCTGACAGCTGTTTGGCATAGGCGGCAAGTTTTTGCATTTCCTCGCGCAGGGGATAATACGCGGCAACAGTAGGACCATACTTTGTGGGATCACGATCCGGATTGCTGAAAATCAGGTTGTGCAAAGGCAGGCCCTGTATGCGCGTGGCAAAATCCAGTGCCGTGTTCCAGGCGGGATGATCCTTTTCCTGAAACGCAATGACGCGGTTAAACATGTCATTAGTGAAGGGGTCCATGTTTTTTAGCGGGGCAAACTTGTCCGTTAACATCACGTCTTGCTCTCTTTATTTCGGTGGAATGATTCGTGTAACAATAATTGTCACTGCGTCTATAATTTTATTCAGTTGTCGTAAAGGTCGACCAGTGTAGTCATAGGCCAAAAATTACGCAACCCTGAAGGCGAATAACCCTGGCAAATCAACGTCTACTTACGGATTGCGTGGCTGTGGTAGTATGGGCGCCGACAATTAGCCACTCAGTGGTCTATGCTTTCAATTTGCCAAACACGTCGGAATGTTGATATGAAACCGCAGCATCTTTTGCCTGTACATCTATTGCTTATAATAGCGTTATCCGGTCTGCTCCTTTCAAGTTGTAGTGATAAAAACATGACAAGTACCAGGCACGCGGGCGCATCAGCGAGCGCCGGTGCCGTACCGGCTGTCAAATTACAGCGCGTGTTTAACGCCGTGTCTATGGATGTCATTGTTTATATGACCCAGGCGCCCGATGACGATCGCTATTGGTACGTGGTGGAAAAACCCGGTCGCGTATTACGCTTTGAAAATAAAGAAGACGCTTCAGAGGCTACGGTATTCATCGATATCTCAGACCGTGTAGATGCCGGACCCAGTGAAGCGGGTCTATTGGGTATGACGTTTCACCCACAGTTTCGTACCAATGGTTACGTTTATCTGTCCTATACCGGCAATGATGGTGGGCTGAAGTCATACATCAGCCGCTTCAAGTCACTGGACAGCAATGAATCCCTGGATCCTGGCACGGAAAAACGCCTGCTGGAAATCGCGCAACCTTATTCCAACCACAATGGTGGTCAAATCGAGTTTGGTCCGGACGGTTTCCTCTATATTGGTCTGGGAGACGGCGGTGCCGGTGGCGATCCCAAAGGTCACGGTCAAAACACCCAGACCCTGCTGGGTTCGATGTTGCGAGTCGATGTGGATAACGGGAATCCCTATGCCATACCTGCCAGCAATCCGTTTGTAAGCAATGATAAAGGAAAGCCGGAAATCTATGCCTGGGGACTGCGTAATCCCTGGCGCTGGTCATTTGATCGGGAGACTGGAAAACTGTGGCTGGCCGATGTCGGGCAGGACAACTGGGAAGAAGTGAATATCGTCGCCCAGCCCGGTAACTACGGCTGGAATGGTAAGGAAGGCAGGCATTGTTATAAATCCGCCCACTGCGAAAATCCCGCCTTTATCGATCCGGTGATTGAATATGATCACGGTGCCGGTTGTTCTGTTACCGGTGGTTATGTCTATCGTGGCGGCCAGATACCCGCGTTGAAAGGTATCTACCTGTACACGGATTTTTGTTCTGGCACCCTGTGGGGTGCGCGTGAATCGGGGAGTGGCGCTTATGAGTCATTTCAGTTGCTGGATAGCGATCTTAATATTGCCTCGTTTGCGCAAGCCAATACCGGTGAAATTTATCTCCTGCACATCAGGGGAGAGATTTACAAACTCGTCGCCCAATAGTGCTTGTCAGATTTAAATGGAAGCGAACGATATCCTGTTGTCAAAGCGCTTTACAGTAAAGTGTCGAATGGTTCATGAAAACGTGTTTTCTCTGCACGCTTGTCATCGCAAATCAACGCGTTCGCTGGCGCGATGTTGCGATATTGATTAATATCACTATAACGGCGAATTAAAAAACGATGTTTCCGGATGTAATCCTTAATTATCCTTTCATTTTTAACTATCACTCTCATGGCAAGACATTTGCGACGTAGTAGAAGAGGAAGATCGTCACGCAAAATTTTTACCTGGGCGAAAATGCGTTGGGTGTTGCTGGCGGGCGTGATATTCAGCGCGTTGTTCAGCGGTTATGTTTTTTATCTGGATTACACAATTCGCACACAATTTGAAGGCAAGCGCTGGGCAATACCGGCGAAAGTGTTTGCGCGGCCACTGGAGCTCTATCCCGGCGCGCAGCTGAGCGCGGACCAGTTCGAAAACGAACTGCTGGTGTTGTCCTATAACAAGAGCAACATCCCGACCCGCCCGGGAAGTTACTGGCGCAATGGCAATAATTTTCATGTAGTCACTCGCGACTTTATTTTCTGGGACAGTCCCGAGCAATCCGTGCCGCTACGCGTAGAATTTCGTGGACGCGAAGTGCGTACCGTGGATCATGCCAAGACGGGTGACACCATGCCCCTGGTGCGCTTTGATCCCGCGATCATCGGTCGCATCTATCCCTCGCATACGGAAGATCGTGTGCTGGTTCAACTGGAAGAAGTGCCAGCACTATTAACAAAAGCCCTGATGCTGGTGGAAGACCGCAATTTCTATACACATGGCGGTGTATCGGTGCGTTCCATTTTCCGCGCCATGCTGGCCAACTTGCGTGCCGGTGGTACTGTGCAAGGGGGCAGCACCTTGACCCAACAACTGGTGAAAAACTTTTTTCTCTCCAACGAACGTACCATTACCCGCAAGGTTAACGAAGCCATCATGGCATTGCTGTTGGAGCATCATTATGCCAAAGACGAAATCCTGGAAGCCTATCTCAATGAAATCTATCTGGGGCAGGATGGTCGTCGCGCCATTCATGGGTTTGGTCTGGCCAGCCGCTTTTATTTCGACAAGCCCATCACCAATCTGGATGTTGAGGAACTTGCGTTGCTGGTTGCCATGGTGAAAGGGGCGTCTTATTACAATCCGCGCCGCTTTGTAAAGCGGGCCATGGATCGTCGCAACCTGGTAATCGATTTGCTGGAACAGGAAGGGGAGATTTCCAAGCATGATGCGCTGACTGCCAAAGCGAAGGGACTGGGTGTGACCTCGCGCGCACAGAGTGGTGTGACATCCTATCCCGCGTTTATGGATCTGGTGCGGCGCCAGTTAAAACGCGATTACCGGGAAGAGGATTTAAACTCCGAAGGTTTGCAGATTTTTACTACTTTCGATCCCTTGATCCAAACTGAAAGCGAAAAAGCCTTTACCCGTCGCCTCAATCAGCTGGGTAAATCACGCGACACTGAGGAAGCGGAACTGCAGGCGGCCTCGGTGGTGATTAGCGTGGAAAGCGGCGAAGTGCTTTCCATGGTCGGCGGCCGCAATCCGCGCTTCGCCGGATTTAACCGAGTGCTGGATGCGGTGCGCCCCATTGGATCTCTGGTAAAACCCAGCGTTTATCTCACAGCGTTATCACGGCCGGAGCAGTACACATTGGCCACCTTGCTGGACGACAGTCCTTTTACCCTGGAGCTGGAAACCGGCGATCAATGGGTGCCGGAAAATTTCGATAAGGAAAGTCATGGTATGGTGCCGCTGGTATTGGCTTTGGCCAATTCTTATAATCTTTCCAGCGCGCGTCTGGGTATGGAACTAGGATTGCCGAACATTATTGAAACCTTGAAGCGGCTGGGTGTAGAGCGGGAGATTAAACCGTATCCGTCATTACTATTGGGTGCGCTGGCGTTGTCACCCTGGGAGATTGCTCAGGTTTACCACACTCTGGCTACGGGTGGTTTTCGCACCCCCTTGCGGGCGATTCGCGAAGTATTAACAGCCAAAGGTGAACCATTACAGCGTTACCCCTTATCGATTCAGCAGGTATATGACAGCACGCCTATCTATCTTGTGAGTTATGCTATGCGCATTGCGGCGCGCTACGGCACCGGGCGCGGCATGTACCGTACATTGCCGGAAGATCTGGTGGTCGCCAGCAAGACTGGCACCAGTAACGATTTGCGTGATAGCTGGTTTGCCGGTTTTACCGGTGACAAGCTCGGTATTGTCTGGGTGGGTAAGGATAATAATGAACCAACCGGACTCACAGGATCGTCCGGTGCCTTGCGAATCTGGGTGGACATTTTTAACCAAATCAGCCTGGTGCAGGGCATCGAAGCGCCGCCGCCCAATATCGAAATGGTAAAAATTGACACCGCGACGGGATTACGTGGTGGGTTTGGCTGTGAAGAAACGCTAGAATTGCCGTTTATTGTGGGTACCGCACCTTCAGAAACTTCGCCTTGTACCGAAAGAGGAGGAGGAAAAGGATTTAGATGGTTAAGAGAATTGTTTTAACTTCCAGGGTTCAAGCCAACGCTATGCAGCATAAACCACAGGTTCACCCATCCCGTTTATGGTGGCTGGTTGCCATGATTTTGCTCATGGCGGGCTGTGCCAGCACGCCGGATACGACGCCACTGCCCACACCGGATATTTCCAGCAGTGCGCAAATTGATGACTCCGTGCGGCGCCCCACACCGGTATACGAATTTCCGGAGGCTGGTGCGCAAGGTGATAGCGCTTCAGAAATGGAGCCGCTGAGCAGGCCGCCCACTTATTCCAATGAAAACACCAGCACCAGCCGTACGGTAGTCGCCTTGCTGGACCAGGCTAGCAAAATGGAGGCGTCCGGTAATCCGGAAAAAGCCGCCGCTACCCTGGAACGCGCGCTGCGCATCGAACCTCGCAACGCCCGTCTGTGGCACCGCCTGGCAGTGATCCGTTATCAACAAGGGCAATACACTCAGGCGGAAAGTCTGGCCGCCAAATCCAGTACCCTCGCGCAAGATGACTGGGAACTCAAACAGAAGAACGCCGAATTGATCGAGCGCGTGCGGCAACAGCGACCATATATTCGTTGAGGCCGCCCGGGGACGCCGCTACAATAGCAACGCAGTGACCGTAGCGAACCGACGTCCATTACAACAACACTATAACAAGTACCAAAAGTACAAAACTTTTAACTGATATTTTTACCTCGCAGCGCGGTGTGCTGTGTTTTTTTAATCCTTTATGCCAACCATATCCGAACTGTTAAGCGAGCACGGCCCATTACAGCAGACCATTGACGGTTTTGCACCCCGTCGCCAGCAGCAAGAGATGGCGCAGGAAATTGCCGATGCACTGGATTTCGGGGATGTACTAGTTGCGGAAGCCGGTACTGGTACCGGCAAAACAGTTGCTTACCTGGTGCCAGCATTACTCAGCGGCAAAAAAATCATTATCTCCACCGGTACCAAGAATCTGCAGGATCAACTTTATTTTCGCGACCTTCCCCAGGTGCGCAATGCGCTGGAGTTGTCGGTATCCACTGCCTTGTTGAAAGGTCGCGCTAACTATGCCTGTTTGTATCGTATCGAGCACAAACTCCAGGACGGTCGCTACAGTCGGCAACAATTGCAGCAGTTACGCGCCGTGGAAACATGGCTGCAAACTACCAGGTCAGGCGATATCTCCGAATGCGACACTGTGCCAGAAGATGCACCCATCTGGCCGCAAGTGACATCAACCGCCGACAATTGTCTCGGTACCGAGTGTCCAAACGTGAAAGATTGTTATGTATTGAAAGCACGGCAACAGGCGCAGCAGGCCGACATTCTGGTCATCAATCATCATTTGTTTTTTGCGGATATGGCATTGCGCGATGAGGGGTTTGGGGAAATTCTGCCCGGTGCGCAAGGTTTTATCTTTGATGAAGCTCATCAATTGGCGGATGTGGCTACGCAGTTTTTTGGTCTGTCACTCAGCAGTCGGCAATTACTCGATCTTGCCAAGGATGCGCTTAACGAAGTACTGCAGGAAGCTGCTGACGAAGGCGCGATTCAGGACACCACGGATCGCTTACAGAAAAGAGTGGCGGATTTTCGCTTGTTGCTGGGAGACAGCGAGCGGCGCGCACCCTGGCAGAGTATTGAAAACGATGAGCAGGTGATGGATGCCCTGTACGAAATCAGGGCCAGTCTCAACGCAATGGAACGATTACTGAAACAGCATGTTAGCCGCAGTGCGGGCATTGAAAAGTGCTGGCAGCGCACGCGTAACCAGCTTGCTCGCGCGGAATACTTCCTGGCTGATCTTGATCCTGAATCTCAAGGCGATGAGGAATTGTTGCCGGATGCCAATCAGTATGTGCGCTGGTACGAAACCCGGCAGCGTGGTTTTATACTGCAGATGAGTCCCACCAGTATTTCCCAAACTTTTCATGATTACATCAGTGCACACGATGCCGCCTGGATTTTCACGTCAGCAACACTCGCGGTGGGAAACCGTTTTGATTATTTTGCTGCGAATCTGGGTGTTGAGTCTGCGCATACCAAACGCTGGGATAGCCCGTTTGATTACCAGACACAAAGCCTGGTGTATTTGCCCACCGGATTGCCGGAACCCAATACGCGTCATTATACGCAGAGCGTAGTGGACTCCGCGTTACCGGTGATCAATGCCTGCGAAGGACGCACCTTTATCTTGGTGACCAGCTATCGCGCCCTCAATGAAGTGGCCAGTCTGTTACAACCGGCACTGGAGTATCCCTTACTGGTGCAAGGTAGCCAACCGCGCACGGAATTGCTGAATCAGTTCCGAACCCTCGGTAACGCCGTATTGGTTGGGACCAGTAGCTTTTGGGAAGGTGTGGATGTGAAAGGCAGCGCCTTGTCCTGTGTCATTATTGATAAACTACCCTTTGCATCACCCGATGAACCCTTGCTGCAGGCCCGAATACAGTCGATGCGCGAACAGGGACAGAATCCGTTCTTTGACTACCAGATTCCCGAAGCGGTGATTAACCTCAAGCAGGGTGTGGGACGACTGATCAGGGATGTAGATGACCGGGGTGTACTTATGCTCTGTGATCCGCGGCTCAGGACCAAGGCTTATGGCAAGATTTTTCTGAAGAACCTGCCGGATATGAAATTAACCAATCAGTTGTCCGAAGTGGAAGATTTTTTTGCCGCCATGAAAGAGGTCGAGACTGTATCGTGAAACTGCTGGCCATTGAAACCGCGACGGAAGCCTGCTCGGCAGCGCTCTCAATCGACGGCGCCACCGAGCAGCGTTTCAAAATCGCGCCCCGGGAACACGGTAGTTTGATCCTGGGCATGATCGACGAGTTGATGGCAGAGGCACAATTGACCGTCAATCAGCTGGACGCCATCGCCTTTGGACGCGGGCCGGGTTCTTTCATCGGCGTGCGGATTGCTGCCAGTGTGACCCAGGGCATTGCGTTTGGCGCTGAATTGCCCGTCGTGCCAGTGTCCACCCTGGCGAGTATTGCGCAAGGATCGCCACATGATCACTTGCTGGTGGCTATCGATGCGCGCATGGATGAGGTTTATTGGGGGCAATACAGTCGTGACGCGCATAGCGGGTTAGTTTATGAGCGGGCACCGGAAATATTACTTCCCCCAGATCAGGTAAACGTCGCTTACCCTGGGGACAACTGGGTGGGCGTCGGAACTGGCTGGGAAAGTTATCGCGACATCTTGCTGCGACGCTTACCCTTCATTACGCACATTGATACCAGTCATTTGCCGGCGGCGAACTCCACCGCAGTGCTGGCGGTGGATTTGTATCAGCGGGGTCAGGTTGTCAGTCCCGAGGAAGCCCTTCCCGTTTATCTGCGTGACCGGGTGGCGGAAAAACCGACAAAATAATCCCTGATCCATGGTTGGCTCAGATTCTGCCCATTGACGATTTCTTCATTCAATTCATAAATACGCTACAATGCTCGGCCAGCGTCGCCAAAGTTGTAAAGCGCTGGCTGAAAAGTGTCGATAAAACATTAGATTATCGGTAAATACGATTTTTATCTTTTCTTATGAAAACGGATCCTCTAACCGGATGTTGATCCCGCTGGGCAGGAAAACCATATAAAAAGCAAACCAATAGTTGTTCCACATGTCTTACCGCTGGTAGGACTGAGCAAAATATGAATCACTTGCAGGAATTATGAGATCCACGTTTGTCGTTATAATCATCACCATCTTACTTGTTGCCTGTTCAGCTGCTGGTAAACGCAGTGGTTTCGCCAAACCCATGGCAAAAGTGGATGTGATGCGCGAGATTGCCATGACGGGAAATCTGCGCCCGGTGGATTTTTCCGGCAAGAACCTGTCCGATCTCGAGTTATCGCAAACCAACTTTCGCGGCGCCAACCTGAAAGGCACGTATTTTCGTTATAGCGATCTCACAGAATCGAATTTGCAAAATGCGGATTTAAGCGGCGCTAACCTGCGTCAAACCAAACTGGGTGGGGCGTTATTGGCGGGCGCCAACCTGCGTGGCGCTAACCTGGAGGATGCTGATTTGCGCGGTGCGGTACTGGATGAAGCGGATTTATCCAACGCGAACCTGACCAATGCCAAGCTGGATCGTGCCAGTATGAGAAATATTAATCTCGCGGGCGCAACAATGTCGGATGCCAGCCTGGTAAAAGCCTATCTGGGTGACAGTAACCTGAGTGGTGTGGATTTGCGTAAGGTCAACCTGAGAGGCGCCGATTTGTTTGGTACTATTTTGCGCGGAGTTAACTTCGAAGGCACCAATCTGCGTTCTGTGGATTTGAGCCACACCGACCTGTCCGGCGCCAATTTAAAGCGCGCCGATCTGTCGTTTGCCAATTTGCAGCATGCTCTGTTGTTCGGCGCTGATTTCTATCAGGCCAGAATGGACAAGAGCGATTTGCGCGGTGCCAATGCCTACCGCACGTCGTTTGTTAGTACCAGTTTACGCAAAGCCCAGTTTCGCGGCGCCAACCTCACCGAGGCAAATTTTTCCAACGCGGATGCCCGCGAAGCCAATCTGCATGAAGTGACGGCTACCCACGCATCGTTCAGCTGGACTAATTTAAGTAATTCCATTATGCGTAAATCGGATTTTTCTTCTTCTAACTTCAGCAATGCCACGTTGGTGGATGCGAATATCAAGGAAGCCAAGATGGCATTTGCCAAATTAGTGGCTACGGATTTTAGTGGCAGTGATATGCAGGAAGTGGATTTTGCCAGTGCGGATGTCAGTGGTGCGAATTTAAAAAATACCAATATGCGTGGCGCTAAAAATATGCATCGTATTATCGGTCTGGATCGGGCGCTGAACCTGGACCAGTCATTGCTCTAGTCGTTTTCTTGTTTGTCGGTCAGGCGGATAAAACTGAGAAGGGGTTAGAACCGAATACCACTTTTCGCCCGAATGGTGGATTCCTCGCCGGACTGTTCGGCTTCCGCCGACAAACTGAATACCCCCAGCTTGAATTGTAATCCCATAAAATACTTGTTTTGCGTCAGGCGTGATGTATTACCATCGAGCTCGTACTCTCCGTCAACCCAGGAAGTACCGACGCCGGCGTATGGGGTGAATGCGTTGAATCCTTTTGACACCGATAATTCGAGCCCGGTGGACGTTACGAACAAATCATCCATGCCGATCATCTGACTATACATGCCGCGCACTGAAAGTGAGGGCAGGTAGGATCGTTGACTGGACATTAAGGAATAACGCAGTTCGCCACCGTAAATGTGAATATCGCTATCCGGCACCGACGAATAAAAAGCGCCGGCATTAAAGCCATCGCTATAACGCGTGTTGATATGTAACTGAGGGGTTTCCAGCACATTGGGTGAGGTTTTGGAACTATAGGATTTCAAGGAGGAATCCCGCTCCAGCTTGGTTGTCGCTACATCAAAACCAATATCCAATGCTAACGCGCGGGGACCGGCTGAATCTGATAATGCTTTATACCCGTGGGAAGCGCTGAGGTTGTCTGCGTAATTCTGGAATTGGTTGTCAATGACCGTCGCGAACTGGTTCATGGGTTGTTCTGCCAGGGCAGCGAATGGAAGACACGCGCACAAGGCTGATATATAGAATAAACGCTGGTGCATGCTTAATCCCCCCGCTGTTCTTGAAACATCCATAAACAATTTCCATTTACATTAAACGCATTATGCGCTGTCTGGCTGACAGAGAATGTAATTATAGCTGTGCATTTCGCTAACCACGAGTTTTGAAAACGGTAAAACTCCACGTTTTGTGAAATTTTTTTTAGAATTCTAATTCTGCGGATCAGATATTTAGTAATTTCCAATTCCGCAAAATTTTAGAATTATAAGTGAGTTGCAGAAAGGTCATAAACTAAACAATTCATTGTTGCGCCAAATTCAGGTGAGGTTTTTCACGATGCGCAAATAACTATCGAAACGTTGTTGGGTAATTTGCCGAGACTCCACGGCGTGGTGGATAGCGCAGTCGGGTTCGTGCAAATGTTTGCAGTCCTTGAATTTGCATTGACCAATGAACGGACGAAATTCAACAAAGCCTTCGGTCACCTGGGCCTGGGACACGTGACCCAGACCAAATTCACGTACACCGGGCGAATCGATAATGCTGCCACCAGCGGGCAGATGGTAGAGTACCGTGACCGAGGTCGTGTGTTTACCCAGGCCGGTCGCCTGCGATAATTCGCCCACGCGAATAGTGCTCTCAGGTAAAAAAGTTTTGATCAGGGATGATTTACCTACGCCGGATTGACCCACGAAAATACTGGTTTTATCCACCAGGTGCTTGATCAGGTCATTCAGGCCGTTTTTCTGCTGGGTGCTGGTGTAGATGATGGTATAGCCAACTTGCTCATAGACGGCCAGTTGGTCCTGCAAGGCCCTCTTTTCCTGTGTGCCCAGCAAGTCGATTTTGTTTATAACAATGATGGGTGTGATGCTGGTAAGTTCGGCGGCGACCAGGTAACGGTTGATAAGATCCTCATCCAGCGCGGGCTGAGGAGCGGCAACAATTAACATCTGGTCAATATTGGCCGCAACCGGTTTTAGCTGCTTGTGATAATCCGGTCGCGCCAGCAGGTTGCTGCGCGGCATTAAAGAGGTGATTACGCCAAGCTGTTCGCCGGTTTCCTGCCAGATGACGCGGTCACCGCATACCAGGCGCGGTAGATTGGCGCGGGTGAGGCAGTGATGTATCTTGCCCAGCTCATCTTCCACATCCAGGTTGGCACCATAGTGTGCAACGACGCGACCGGTTTGCTCCGGTCCCAGAGTCTGGTCTTTCAATATTTGTTCCGCGGATTGTTCCCTGGACTGGGCGCGGGTGAGACGTTCTTTCTGGATTTTCTCTACGCGCCAGGCCTGGCGTCGAGTCAGTTTGCGCTTGGGCATGATGCGTGCGAGGGGTGTGTCGTAATAATGGTAATAGTCACGGCTGGTTTTTATTGTTGTTTAATAGCGGGCGTTCAACTTTCCGTTTGTACCTGTTCTGTTGGCGTGGCAAGTAATGCGTCCGTTTTGGCAGCACAGATAAAATCATTTTCCGAGATACCGCCAATAGAATGGGTGCTGAAGTGGACCACGCAACGATTATAGCTGACCTCGAGTTCAGGATGATGGTCTTCCTGGTGCGCGATCCAGGCCAACGCATTAACGAAGGCCATGGTCTGGTAATAATTTTTAAACCGGAAACTGCGCAGTAACTCCGGTGGTTGTTGTTGTACGCTCCAGTCATCATGTAATTGCTGTAATAGCGTCGTTATATTGCTATCCGGCAAGGCTGGGGTACCGGACGCCAGAGGTTTGCACGATTGATGGATGAGATCAGTCATTTTTTACCTTGAGAAACTTGTAAAACGTATCATTGAGATAGTCAGAAACGTCATAAATTTCCTCTTCCGACAGGTTAGCCTTGGCGGCATTGTCACAAAAGCGCACACGATTGACCAGGTCCTCGTAGGTATGCACGATGCGATTTGGCCGGGTGTGAACCTTGGTGTCATGGCAGCCGCCACAGCGTTCGGTGTAAAGCTTTTTACCTTTTTCAACATCTGCCGCGAATGCAGGTAAAGCGGTTAAGCCACTCAACAATAATGTGATCACGATAGTTTTGATTGGTCTCATAGCGCACCTTTAATTTAATTAAGTTGTTTTGTGTAGTTTAGATGATAAGCGCAGGATTCGCATCGCGTCTGTGGGCTGCGCGCGAAACAAAGCGTTCAATACCATACGCAGACTGGATGCGATGCCAGGGTCTCCTGTACTTGTCACGTCATTTGGCCGGCAATTACTCAATGGTTAAATGTGCCGAAAAGTTAGCCACAATGGCAACAGCGGGCAATTGGCTAAAGCATTCACCGGAACGGACGCCATAGTAAGCTAATGTTTTTTCCCCTGGATTCATATACAACATTTTTAATGTGCATATGATACCCTAGCATACTCTCGCAAATCCTTATGACTTACAAATCCTTGAGACGCAGGGATTCGGGAAAAATTCATATTATTATTACGGCGCCGATACTATAGCGCAAACAAGCCAACAAGTAGCGATCAACAATAAACGAGATATTATTTAAGTAATGACACAGGATGCTAACAACCTGATCTGGATCGACCTTGAGATGACGGGGTTGGATACGCAGCAGGACAAGATCATTGAAATCGCCACGGTCATCACCGATGCGCAGTTGAACATCATTGCCGAGGGACCGGTGCTGGCGATTCACCAAAGCGACGACGTGCTGAATGGCATGGATGATTGGAACACTAAACAGCATGGGAAGTCCGGATTGACGGAACGCGTCAGAAACAGCGTCGTGACGGAGCAGGATGCAGAGCGTCAGACCATCGAATTTTTACAACAATATGTTCCCAGGGGTAAATCCCCTATGAGTGGCAACAGTATTTGCCAGGATCGCCGTTTCCTGGCGCGTTGCATGCCGGAACTGGAAGCCTATTTTCACTATCGCAATCTGGATGTGAGTACCCTCAAGGAGCTGGTAGCCCGTTGGGCACCGGGAATTGCCAATGGATTTGCCAAGAACAATAACCACCTGGCGCTGGATGACATCAAGGATTCCATTGCTGAGCTGAAGTATTATCGCGAGCATTTCATTCGCTTGCCGCAATGATAGTGAGCGAAAGTATAGAATGAAACAATTGAAACACGATCTTCAAAATTCAGTGCTTGACATAAAACGGATTTAAACACACACTTCTTTACTATGAATAACACGACTTTTCATCGCGTACCCATGATCATTAAACTGCGTGCCCTCTGGTTTGCACTGAAAGGGCATGGAGTGAAAGGGTCTGTGCGCCTGATGAAACAAGCGATTGCAAGAAATTAGTTATTCAAATCAACACCGTTTCAAAAGGCCGCAGATTCGAAAGAACTGCGGCCTTTTTCGTTACAGGTGTGGTGGAAAAGGAGTGGTTTTAACGAATCAGTGTTTATAACAACGAGGTTATCAACAACTATCAAACAGGGTGGAAACGATCATGTCTGTACCAGCAGCATTTTTGGGAGTGATTCTCATCTGGTCCACCACACCATTGGCGATCCAATGGAGTAGTGAAGGCTGGGGCTATTTATTCGGCGTTACCGGACGCATGGTACTGGGTGCCGCGGTGTGTGTCGCTCTGGTCATGGCACTGCGCCACAAGATTGCACTGGATCGTAAAGCCTTGGAAACCTATATTGCCGCCGGGGTTGGTATTTATGGCGCCATGATGATGGTGTATTGGGGTTCACAATACATTCCCTCCGGTCTGGTTGCAGTGATCTTTGGATTGACACCGGTAGCCACGGCAATCCTGGCGGCGCTGTGCTTGCAGGAAGCCAGCCTGACCTTCGGTAAACTTGTGGGTGCGGGTCTGGGTATCACCGGACTCGCAGTTATTTTTACCGGGGATATCAATGGTCATGACATTGCCTGGCAAGGAGTGGCGGCGATGTTGGTATCGGTAATGCTGCATTCGGTCAGCGCGGTTTGGGTCAAACGAATTAACCGCTCACTACCCGCGTTATCTACGACTACTGGTGGATTATTGGTTGCTGCGCCGTTTTATTTGACTACCTGGTTGATGGCGGACGGGGTGATACCGGAAGCTTATGACTTGCGACCAAGTGCTGCACTGATGTATTTGGGAATATTTGGTTCCGTGATCGGGTTTTCCCTGTATTTCTACATCCTCAAGCATTGGGAAGCCAGTCGTGTGGCGTTGATTCCTTTAATTACACCCGTTATGGCGTTGATGGTCGGGCAATCCTTAAACGACGAGGTGATATCGTTGGATATCTGGGTGGGTGCGTCGTTTATCTTGCTTGCGCTTAGTATGCATCAATGGGGGGATCGCTGGATGCTTAACCTCAAATCCCTTTGGGTGCCGGTCAAACGGTAGTAAATTTGAAGCTAATAAAGGTGAGTTGCAGGTCCTGATATTTTCAGGGCTTGCAGCTCCACTGATAGCCGCGAGTCAGTTGGCCAGTAGCCGGGTGGATTTCCAGTAATGTTGAGACCAATAGGGATTGCGCAAGCTGGATTTCATCACACCTCGTGAAGTGGAGGCATGAATGAATTGCTCGTTGCCCATGTAAATTCCTACATGGCGTTTGGAAATACCGGTTTTAAAAAACACCAGGTCACCCACGGCCAGCTTCTGTTTGTCGATGTGCCGGCCCGAATCTGCCAGGTCTTCGGTGGTTCTCGGTAGCTGGAGACCAAAAGCCTCGCGAAACGTCACGTGTACAAAGCCGGAACAATCGATACCGCTTTTATTCAGGCCACCCAGTTCATAAGGCGTGCCTTTCCAGCGGCTGTATTGGTGGTGGAGGCGTTGATAAACCGCGGATTGTCTGTGATGGGTGGATGAGCTTGACTGGGATGTATCTTTGCTTACCGGAGTGTTGTGTTTAGGGGTCCCGGCACAGCCCGTTAGCACGGCAATAGCCAGGCAAGTAAACAAAGTCAGTGGCTGTCGCTTATTCATTGTTACGTCTTTCATGTCACTAAGATCCACTATTAACTAATTCGGCCATTCATACGAAAATTTTACCGTGAATTGTGCAAAATCAAACCCATAATTTGCATTGATAAGCTTAGCGTTTTTCCGGAAAAGTGATTTAGAGGAAAATGTGAAGCACTAAAAAAGCGTCGTGACTATTGTGACGCTGATTGGTGCTGCTGTAATGCCCATTGCACGTGTTCCCGTACCAGGGCAGAAGGGTGTTGTAAGCGATTTTTCAATGCCTTAACGATGGACAGACTGGTGGGAGCATTACCCAGTGCCACAGCAAGATTCCGCAACCAGCATTCATAACCAATGCGCCGGATCGCGCTGCCAGCGGTATTCTGTAAAAATTCGGATTCACTCCAGGAAAATAATTCCACCAGGCTACAGTCGTGCAATTGGTGACGAGGTAAGAAATCCTGTTCATTAGTAGATTCAGTAAAGCGATTCCACGGGCAAACGAGTTGGCAATCATCACACCCGTAAACGCGATTGCCGATCAGTGGGCGCAATTCCACCGGGATACTGCCGCGTAATTCTATCGTTAAATAGGAGATGCATAAGCGGGCATCCAGAGTGTAGGGCGCAACGATGGCGTTCGTGGGGCAGGCGTCGATACAGGCCTGGCAAGTGCCGCAATGGTTGTTGGCGGGCGCATCGATGGGTAAGGGCAGGTCGGTGTATATCTCGCCAATAAAAAACCAGGAGCCGGTGTGTTCGGTAATCAGGTTGGTATGTTTGCCTATCCAGCCCAGGCCGGCTTTTTCCGCAAGGGCTTTTTCCAGCACCGGCGCACTGTCGGTAAAAACCCGGTAGCCAAACTCACCGATGCGTTGCGTAATGTCATTGGCGAGTGTTTGCAGGCGTTTGCGTAGGATCTTGTGGTAGTCGCGCCCAAGGGTATAGCGTGACACATAGGCTTTATCAGGATCGTTTAATAATGCCTGGCTATGTGCCTGGTCTGGCTCGGGCCAGTAGTTCATGGTTGCGCTAATCACGCGCACTGTGCCCTTTTCGAGCTCCACCGGGCGGCTGCGTTTGGTACCGTGCCGCTGCATGTAATCCATTTCACCGTGATATCCCTGCTGCAACCAGTTCAATAAACGGTGCTCCGCATCAGACAACTCGGTATCCGCAATACCCACGCCCTGAAAACCTAATGCGCTGGCCCGGCTTTTGATATGATGAGCCAGTTGCTGTAGGTCATGGTGTTGATAATTATTTGCGGTATTAATGTTATTAGTCATGTGATTGGTGACTGTAAATGGAACCGGATCAATGAATTTACCCCGACAATTATACAGTGCTGAGCAGGTTCGTGCCCTGGATCGCACCGCCATCGAGCGTTTTAATACACCGGGCATTCAATTAATGGAAAAAGCCGGGGCCGCCACCTTTTCTTCGTTGCTTAAACGCTGGCCGCACACACAGCGTATCACGGTATTCTGCGGCGCCGGTAATAACGGCGGCGATGGTTATGTGATAGCGCGCCTCGCGCACGAGCAGGGGTTGACTGCTGTGGTGTATCTGCTGGCTGATGTCACGCGATTAAAGGGGGATGCCAAACTCGCTTATGACAAATTGCAACAAGCCGCGGTACCGATCAAACCATTTGTCGGCAGCCTGGATGAGCCTTGTGATGTCATCGTCGACGCGTTACTCGGTACTGGTATTTCCGGTGATGTAAAAGATCACTGGCAGGTGGCGATTGAGCTCATCAACCGCACCAGGGCCATGAGTCACTGCCATGTTGTAGCAGTAGACATCCCCTCCGGCTTGCATGCCGATACGGGTCGTGTGTTAGGAACCGCCGTCAACGCGGATCTGACAGTAACATTTATTGGCGTTAAACAGGGTTTGTTGACGGGAGAGGGGCCAGACTATGGCGGTGAAGTGTTGTTTGATGATCTTGGTGTTGATGCAAAAGTGTATGAGCAGGTGGAATCCTCGGCAAGTCGTATTACGCATGATGACATCGCAACGCTACTATTACCGCGCAAACGTTGTGCGCATAAGGGTGATCACGGTCATGTGCTGATCATTGGTGGCAATAAAGGTATGGCGGGAGCGGCGCGAATGGCGGGCGAAGCCGCGTTGCGTAGCGGTGCCGGCCTGGTGAGTGTGGCGGCGCGTCCCGAACATGTGGCAGCCATCGTCAGTACACGGCCGGAAATTATGTGCCATGGCGTTGAGAGCAAAGATCAACTCAAACCCCTGCTGAACAAAGCGAATTGTATTGCTGTCGGACCGGGCTTGGGGCAGGACCCATGGGCGCAACAGCTCCTGAGTGCGGCACTGGAAGCCACAATCCCACTGGTGCTGGATGCCGATGCCCTCAACCTGCTGGCCCTTGAACCGTTGACACGCTCCAATTGGGTACTGACACCTCATCCCGCGGAAGCCGGGCGATTGTTGCAAATGTCAACGGCCCAAGTTCAACAGGACCGGTTTGCTGCCGTCAGCAATTTGCAGTCACGCTATGGTGGCGTGGCGGTGCTGAAAGGGTGTGGCACCCTGGTTTGTGTTGCGGAGAATGATATCGCCTTATGCGATGCCGGTAATCCAGGCATGGCAACCGCCGGAATGGGTGATGTGCTGACTGGCGTACTGGCGGGACTGATTGCGCAAACCAATGGGGCGCAACTTAATAACTTGAGCGCAGCCGCGCGCGCCGCTGTTTACGTTCATGCGACGGCGGCGGATCTGGCCAGTATTGATCATGGCGAGCGTGGTCTGTTGGCTACCGACTTGTTGCCCTATATTCGTTATCTGGTTAATCCTGCATGAATGATGTGAGTGAACGCTATCTGCCAGATGAAGCAGCTACCCTGCAATTTGGGCAGCAATTTGCGCAGCATTTGCTGGGAGGCTGCATTGTTTATTTACATGGTGAGCTGGGTGCGGGGAAAACCACTTTGGTGCGCGGTATCCTGCAGGGCCTGGGTCATCAGGGGAGAGTGAAAAGTCCTACTTATACCCTGGTGGAAACCTATCGATTAGCAAAGCTGAGCGCGTGTCATTTTGATTTGTACCGGTTGGCGGATCCTGAAGAACTCGAATACATGGGGATTCGCGATTATTTTTCCGAGGCAACGGTCGTGTTAATTGAATGGCCGGAACGTGGCCAGGGTTTATTACCCGCGGCGGATATCGACATCAATCTTGCATATCAGGATCAGGGGCGCTTGCTGTCCTGCTCTGCGGGCAGTGCGAGAGGCAAAAACTGTCTGCAGTGGCTGTTGGAAGCCTGATTGAAAAATTCAGGTAATATTGATACTTGAATGGCGAACTTATGTTGTTACAATCACTTTATCGTCTATCCTTATGTTAATAAAGTAAATATTGGTTAGGGCGCTATGCGCTAAGTGCTTGTATTTGTATTATATTCACCCTGAATTGGACGTTTAAAGGGCTAAGAGATTCTGATCCGGCGCTATGAAAATTAAACATTTTGCGTTGTTACTCTGCTTCTTGTCACCCGCGTTCGCGCATGCGGCGCAAGTCAATGCCGTACGTATGTGGTCCAGTCCCGAAGGCACGCGGGTGGTATTCGACGTGGACCGCAAGGTCGAGCACAACGTCTTTGTCTTGCAAAACCCTGATCGTGTGGTGATTGATCTGGAGCGCACGCGTTTTGCCAGGCCCGTAACCGCGCTTGATTACAGTGAAAGCCTGGTCAAAGGCATACGTACTGGCACGCATGAGAACAATAATCTGCGTGTGGTATTGGACATGAAATCGCATGTGGCGCCAAAAACCTTTCTACTCAATCCTACCAAGCAATACGGCTATCGCCTGGTTGTTGACCTGGAATCTGTTAACGGACAGGTTGTGACACCGGCGCCAGATCCTGCCCCTGCTTCCCGTTCATCATTGCCGCAGCAGGGACGCGACATTATCGTTGCTATTGACGCCGGCCACGGTGGTGAAGATCCAGGGGCGATTGGGCAGCGTGGTACGCGAGAAAAAGATGTGGCGCTTTCCATCGCGCGTAAGCTGGAAGCATTGCTACGCCAGGAACAAGGCATCAAACCTGTGTTGATCAGAAGCGGTGATTATTACATTAGTCTGCGCGGGCGCATTCGCAAAGCGCGTGAACATAAGGCGGATTTATTTATTTCCATCCATGCGGATGCGTTTCGTAATGGCAGGGCCAAGGGTGCGTCGGTGTATGTGTTATCTCAGCGGGGCGCCAGTAGTGAAGCCGCGCGCTGGCTGGCCGCATCCGAAAACGATGCCGACCTGATTGGCGGCGTGAGCCTGGATGACAAGGATGATTTACTGGCATCGGTCCTGCTCGACTTGTCACAGAATGCTACCCTGGCAGCCAGCATGGACATCGGGGACCGGATTTTGGGTGAGTTAAAACGCATTGGACATGTACACAAACGGCAGATTGAGCATGCGGGATTTGTCGTGCTGAAAGCGCCGGATGTGCCGTCTATCCTGGTGGAAACCGGTTTTATTTCCAATCGCCAGGAAGAAAGCCAATTGCGCAGCCAACGTCATCAGCAGCGAATCGCAGCGGCCTTGTTGCAGGGTATTAAACGTTATTTCAATGACAATCCACCCGCGGGAACCTTGTTGGCGTCTGCCAGCAAACGGCAGCATTTGGTTGCTGAAGGGGATACGTTATCCAGTATTGCACGTCAGTATCGTATTAGCCCGCATCAACTGCAGTCTGTAAATGGCCTCAGCAGCGACAAGATAAAAGCAGGTCATACCCTCATAATTCCTATAGTAGGCGGAAGCTAAAAAAAACCCCTCCACAAGCTCGATCTTGATCTATTATTAAAATTCTGTGTCCTGTTCCACGAATAGCCTGGCCTGGATTTTCTAAACCTGAGGCGATACAAACGATATGCGAAATGTTACCGGCAGACTAAACCGCATACTGGTACTGGTTGCGATTACGTGTGCAACTATGTTCGCCAGTGTGGCAAGTTACGCAGAACAGGAGCCTGTCTATAAGATCGGTGTGCTTGCCTTTCGTGGTGAGGATAAAGCTCTTAAACGCTGGTCACCCACCGCAGAATACCTTAACCAGCAAATAGGTGGGGCTGACTTCATTGTCGTTCCCCTCGACCTTGAGCAGTTGCGGCATGCCGTCGAAAAACAAAAAGTGGATTTCGTTATCACTAACACCGGCCAGTATGTGGAACTGGAAGTGTTTTATGGAGCGGCGCGTATTGCTACCGTAAAGAATAATATCAATGGCGAGGTGTCCACATCATTTGGTGCAGTGATTTTTACCCGTGCTGATCGTGACGATATTAATACCATTGAGGATATTAAGGGTAAACGCTTCATGGGTGTTAAACGCACCGGCTTTGGTGGTTTCCAGATGGCGTGGCGCGAGATGCTGGAACATGATGTGAATCCGTTTAAGGATCTTGCCAGTCTAGAGTTCAGTGGTTTTCCTCAGGATGACGTGGCCTATGCGGTACGTGATGGGCTGGTCGACGTGGGCACTTTTCGCAGCGAAACCCTGGAGCAAATGGCGGAAGAGGGGAAAATACGATTGAATGAGTTTAAGGTTTTGCATCCGCAACGCTATTCTAGCTACAACGTGCTACTCAGCACACGCCTTTATCCAGTGTGGCCGTTTGCCCGTCTGAATCACACCTCACGCGAACTTTCGGAAAAAGTAGCCAGTGCATTGTTGAATATGCCGTCGGATAGCGAGGCGGCTATCTCCAGCGAAATCATGGGCTGGACCATTCCAGTGGACTATCAATCGGTGCACGAAATGATGCGTGAATTGCGCGTGGGTCCCTATGCCGGTTTGGGTGAATTAACATGGGCCAACCTGATTAAACGTTACTGGATGTGGATTACCGCGATTAGCATTACTTTAATGCTACTCAGTGTCGTGACATTTACCTTGCGTAAAACCAATTACAAATTACAGGCAACCCAACGTGAGCTGGAAAAACACCAACAGGAGTTAGTGGATACCGTGCATGCCCGTACAGCGGATCTGGTGGTAATGCGTGATCAGGCGCTGGCAGCCAGCGAGGCGAAAAGTCTTTTCCTTTCCAAGGTCAGTCATGAATTAAGAACTCCGCTCAATGCCATCATCGGCTATACGGAAATTATTTTTGATGAACTTAAGGGAGGCAATCGGCGCATAGACATTCAGGATGTGGATAAGGTGCGTATATCGGCCCTGCATCTATTGAGCATTATTACCGATTTGCTGGATATTACCCGCCTGGAAAAAGGCACAGCGCATGTTGTTAAATCGACGTTTAGTATTTCCCAGATGATCGGCGACGTCATGAGTCGTGCTCAACCCCTGGCCAGAAAAAATGGTAACCGGATCGAAATCCGCAATCACCTTGGCCATGATCAGGTCGAAACTGATAAAGGTCGCCTGCAGGATGCTCTCGACCATGTGCTGGACAATGCCTGTAAGTATACCAGCGAAGGCGTGATCACCATCGATATCGAACAACACAAAGATGGGGATAATACCTGGCTGGATTTTCGGATCATTGACAATGGTATCGGTATTTCCCTGGAGCAACAGGAAAGAATATTCAATGTTTTCGTGCAGGGCGATGATTCTAGCACCCGGCGCTTTGATGGACTGGGATTGGGTCTGGCAAAAAGTCGGGGTTACTGCCGCCTGATGGGGGGTGACATCACCTTCACTACTGAGGAAGGCAGGGGTTCGGAATTTGTGATATCCATTCCTGTTAGCGTGGTGAACGAAACCCACTATCAAGCATCCGCCTGACAGTATCCGCCTCAGGATAGTTAAGCGACTTCAAATAAGCAGCCTATCTGGCTGAAAGACCAACTGTTTTCCCTTTGTTTAATAATCAGGATTCGATGGTATAATAGCGCTCCCGGCGCGCCGCAGCGTCTGCAGTAATCAATAAAACGACAATATAATAATGAAAGTAATAGTAACGCTGTAACTGGCAAGGCACATCACCCTATGGCAAATCCTGAAATGATCGATACCATCGAGTCGCTGCAAAACTCGCTAAGTAATATCAAGGTGTTTACCGTGGTGCCCATGGGGGTCTTGATGATTGTGTATTTTTTCAGTTTTGCCACAGCGATTGACCGGGGCATGTACGGCGTGCTGGTTTTTGAAATCGTGACCACCATTCTGTTTGTCTTCGCTATTATTTTTATTAACAAGTTTGCCTTTGTGCTATTGAAAATGCGATATAAGAACAAGGCGCCTTACAACAGCGTACTGGCATATGTCGATTATTCAGACCTGGCGGGCAAGCCGGAAGAGGTTTTCAAAGCAATCGAAAACCGTCGCCATCAGCACAGTTAGTTCAGGACTCAGTTGAACCAGGAAAAATTATTTTGAAATCAGAAAAAAAATATCAAGGTATTAACAATGATCTGTACGGTGGCATGACGCATACAGGATCGATTATTAAAGACGCCTGGTTGTTTGATCTACTTTCCGAAGAAGAGACCTGTGAAGGCTGGACGGCCGGTCAAATTCAAACGTTGTATGAACAAGTCTATGCCGCCTGGGAACCCTATGGCCATATGGTAAACTGCCTGCCTGACGAATTGAAACAGCGTCATCAGCAAATTCACGAAGCGGCAGTCAAGCGTGCCCGCGAGTTGGGATGGGATCCTGATTTGTCGAATGAAATGTAATGAACGATGCCGTGCGCCGCTTCTTGGTCGCTCATTACTCTGTATCTGGTTTATGCTCAATTGAATAGCACGCACTAAAAAGCGTAAGGTAAAAGTATTAAAATCCAGTATCCACTGAAGTAGTGGATATAGTTAATCAATTTCAATAGTCCATGGTCAGCAGGGCATTTTTATTAATCATTAATCGCGGATCAGTCCCAAGCTAAATGTCTGAAACTCTGGAAAGGCCTCGTATTCATGTCCTGTCTTCCCACCTGGCCAATCAAATTGCGGCCGGCGAAGTTGTAGAACGCCCATTATCGGTTGTTAAAGAACTTGTTGAGAACAGTCTGGATGCACAAGCCACTGCCATCGATGTGGAAGTGGAACAGGGCGGTATTCGCCTAATTCGTATTCGCGATAACGGGTGCGGCATTCATGAAGACGATCTGACGCTGGCATTAACCCGTCATGCCACCAGCAAGATTAATAACAGCGATGATTTGCTGCGCGTAAATAGCCTGGGTTTTCGCGGCGAGGCCTTACCGAGTATTGCTTCTATCGCCAGGGTCACTTTGCGTTCCCGATTTGACGGCAATGACCATGCGTATCAGGTTAAAGCCGACGGTAGCGATCATGTCAGCGCAGTAGAACCGGTCGCCCATCCGCAGGGCACTATGGTGGAAGTGCATGATTTGTTTTTTAATACGCCCGGTCGGCGCAAGTTCCTGAAGACTGAAAAAACGGAATTCGGCCACATCGAATCCAGTTTAAAGCGTATTGCGCTGAGTCGATTCGATGTGGCGTTTTCCCTGACCCATAACCAGCGCGCCGTATTCAAGTTACCCAAAGCGGATTCCGAACCGCAACGGCTGAAACGCGTGGGTCAGATCTGCGGGCAGGGTTTTGTGGAGCACGCTTTGCAGATTGATTTTTCTGCGGGTGGTTTGCGCTTGTGGGGCTGGATTGGGTTGCCCACGTTTTCCCGTAGCCAGGCGGATATGCAGTATTTTTATGTCAATGGTCGTGCCGTCAAGGACAAGGTTGTTTCACATGCGATTCGTCAGGCGTATCAGGATGTGTTGTTTCACGGGCGTCATCCAGTATTCGTATTGTATCTCGAGATTGATCCCATATTAGTGGATGTCAATGTGCATCCTACCAAACACGAAGTGCGTTTTCGCGATAGCCGTTCCGTGCATGAATTTATCTATCGCATCGTGCACGATACCATTGCCGGTGCATCACCCGGCGACCAGGCGTCAGCGAATCTTGATCGAGAGCCTTTGAACTCAAACAACTTTAGCGAAGCTCCTGGATCCGTTACGAATGACAACATGCGTGCAGCGAATCAGCAGTGGTTTCGCTCACCTCCGGCCCAGCACGTTATGCCACTCATGGTGAAAGAGCAACTGGCTGACTACGCAGCGCTGTATGGGCGTATTGATTCACAAGACATGGAAGCAGCTTCCGCCGAGCAGGTGCCGCCGCTCGGTTATGCACTGGCGCAAATCCAGGGGGTGTATATTCTGGCGGAAAACTCCCAGGGACTGGTGATAGTCGATATGCACGCGGCGCACGAACGTATTACCTACGAACGCCTGAAAAGTGCGTTTGACGAAAACAGTGTGCGCTCCCAACCATTGCTGGTGCCCATCAGCATTGCGGTATCAGAAACAGAAGTGAAGCTGGCGGAACAATATAAAGATATTTTTGAGTCGCTGGGATTTTTGGTGGAGCCCATGGGTAAGGAGGCGCTGGCCATTCGTCAAGTACCATCAATACTGCGGGAAGCCAATGTAGAGAATCTGGTACGCGATGTGCTGTCCGATATTGTTGTGCATGGCGACAGTCAGCGCATCCGCCAGCAGATTAACGAAATCCTGGCTACCATGGCCTGTCATGGTTCGGTGCGTGCGAATCGTAAATTGACCGTGCCGGAAATGAATGCCTTATTGCGCGATATGGAGCACACCGAGCGCAGCGGTCAATGCAATCACGGCCGCCCAACATGGATACAGCTGGACATGCCGCAGCTCGACAAAATGTTTTTGCGTGGCCAGTAGTGTTCTCCTCTAAACTACTCAACTTGATGGTATGAATCACCCGGTATCTTCTTCGCAAACACCATCCGTGTCTGACAATAACGCAACGCCAAATACCGGCATTGTCTTAACGCAGGGTAAATTCACCTGGCAGAACATCTTTGCGTATGCTCGACAATATAAAAAGGAACTCTTGTCCGCCAATATTATTGCAGTGTTGGCGGTTATGGTCAGTATACCCATTCCCCTGTTAATGCCGTTGTTGGTGGATGAGGTGCTGCTGGATCAGCCCGGTCCGCTGGTGGCATTTACTGATCAGTTATTTCCTGCCAGCTGGCAGGGGCCTGCACTATATATTGTATTTATCCTGTTGCTTACCTTGCTGATGCGTCTTGCCATGTTGTCGTTAGGAGTTTGGCAGTTGCGAAAGTTCACCCTGATTGCCAAGGATATTACCTATCGTATTCGTAATGCGATTCTGATGCGCCTGCAAAACGTGTCCATGTCATCGTTTGAAACCATGGGCAGTGGCAGTGTCACATCCCATCTGGTGACCGACGTCAACGCCATTGATGATTTTATTGGTAACACCATCAGTAAGGCTATCGTCGCAGGACTAAGTATCGTGGGTATTGCTGCGATCCTGCTGTGGATGCACTGGCAGCTGGCGTTGTTCATTTTATTAATGAATCCGCTGGTGATTTATTTCACCGTGGTGCTGGGTAAGCGCGTCAAGAAACTCAAGAAGAATGAAAACACGGCGGTCGAATTGTTTCAGCAATCCTTGACGGAAACCCTGGACGCCATTCAGCAGATTCGTTCCGCCAATCGCGAACGCCATTACATCCGGGATGTAATTGATAAAGCGCGCTCGGTAAAAAGTCATGCTGCCGAGTTTTCCTGGAGAAGCGATGCTGCCAATCGGTTTTCCTTCGGGATATTTTTGTTTGGTTTTGATGTGTTCCGCGCGCTGAGTATGTTGATGGTGGTGTATTCAAATCTCAGCGTCGGGCAAATGATGGCGGTGTTCGGGTACCTCTGGTTTATGATGGCGCCAGTGCAGGAAATGTTAAACATCCAATATGCGTACTATGCAGCAAAAGCCGCGTTAAGCCGCATTAACGCATTGGTTGATCTGCCAGTGGAGCCGCAGTATGCGCACCACAAAAATCCCTTTAAAGATAAAAATACTGTCGCCGTACGCGTGGAAGACGTATCGTTTAGTTATCAACTGTCCGATCAGGCGCGCGCTTCGGAAACCGATGTCGAGAACAAGCTGGTGTTAAATAACGTCAACCTGGAAATCAGGGCCGGGGAAAAAGTCGCCCTGGTCGGTGCCAGCGGTGGCGGCAAAACGACACTGGTGCAGGTCATCCTCGGCTTATATCCACCACAGAAAGGTCAACTGTATTTTGATGACGTGCCAGTGACGGATATCGGTCTGGATGTGGTACGTGACAATGTGGCCACCGTTTTGCAGCATCCGGCACTGTTTAATGATACAGTACGGGTCAATCTGACCATGGGGCAAGAATGGCCGGATGAACGGTTGTATCAGGCGTTGGACATCGCCCAGTTGCGCGAGACCGTGGAAAAGTTACCACAAGGGCTGGATACCGTGATTGGTAAACAGGGAGTACGCCTGTCGGGCGGCCAACGGCAACGCCTGGCGATTGCGCGCATGGTATTGCTCGATCCCCGAGTGGTGATTCTGGATGAAGCGACATCGGCCCTGGACACGGAAACAGAATCCCGTTTGCATACCGCGTTGAATCGGTTTCTGGCTGGTAAAACTACAATTATTATTGCGCATCGTCTCAGCGCTGTTAAACAGGCGGACCGCGTTTATGTATTTGATGACGGCCATATTATTGAAGAAGGGGTGCACGAGGAACTGATCAAGAGCGATGGTTTGTACAGCCGGCTTTATGGTAAACGGCAACAAGTTTAAGACTACTACGCGTCACTATTATTCAGGAATTATTCGGTAACTTTATGGAATCAGAAAAACAGCAGGAACCTATTGTCAAGATTCACGTTGATGAGTGTGAAGTCACCTTATTGGGAACGGCGCATATTTCACGTGCCAGCGCGGATAAGGTAAAAGAGATGTTACAGTCCGGTGACTTTGATTCCGTTGCCATTGAATTGTGTTACAGTCGCCACCGCTCCATTATCGATCCCGACGCCCTGGCCAAGATGGATCTATTTCAGGTGATTCGTGAAGGCAAGGCAACTATGGTGGCTGCCAGCCTCGCACTGGGTGCCTTCCAGCAGCGCATGGCGGAGAAACTCAATATCAAGCCCGGTGCCGAAATGCGTGCCGCGATCGAAGTGGGTGATCAGCTGAAAATGCCGGTATTATTGATCGACCGCGAAATTGGTACCACGCTGAAGCGTGTCTATCGCCGGGTGGGTTTCTGGCAACGCATGAACCTGATCGCCGGTTTGATGGCCAGTGTGGTATCGCGCCATGAAGTGAGTGAAGAGGAAATCGAACGTTTGAAAGAAGGCGATATTCTGGAGTCGACATTCGCGCAATTTGCGGAAGAGGCCAAGGAGCTTTACACGCCGCTGGTTGATGAGCGCGATAAATTTATGGCGGCACGTATTAAGCAGGAAGTTCGTAAAGGCAGTCACCGCAAGATGCTGGTAGTGATTGGCGCAGGTCACCTCAAGGGTATCACGCATTATCTGCAAAACTGGGATGAGAGTATTTTGCAGGACAATGCGCAACCGGACACCCAGCAAGCCCGTCCTGTTGAAACCAAATCGATTGGCGCTGAAGCTCAACAATCAACGAAAGTCGCAGGCAGCAGTAGTCCCGACCCGGTTGCGGTGATCAATCACTTCAACTACATTCCGCCAACAAGTAAGTGGCCCAGGATTATTCCCTGGGCGATCGTGCTGTTGATCTTTGCCGGTTTCGCGTTGGGTTTTTCTCGTAGCCCTGATCTTGGTTGGCAGCTAGTGGCAGACTGGGTGATAATCAACGGTGGACTTGCCGCTATCGGCGCCCTGATTGCCCTGGCACACCCAATCACGATTATTGGCGCGTTCATTGCTGCACCGATTACCTCTTTAAATCCCACCATTGGCGCCGGCATGGTAACCGCGGCCATTGAAACCGGACTGCGCCGTCCGCGCGTGGAAGACTTCAGCCGTTTGCGTGCCGATACTACCCATTTGAAAGGGTGGTGGAGCAACGGTGTGACACGCGTACTGTTGGTCTTTCTGTTTAGTACCCTGGGCTCAGCAGTGGGTACCTATCTGGCAGGTTTCCGCATATTGGAACGCCTCGCATCCTGATTTATTTGTTTCTCCTTTCCAAACAAATCCTGGCAAGCCACTTCAAAATCGCTGGTTACGCTATAGATGACGTGTATTCGCACGTCTCGTGACCAAATTTCTTTCCAATCTCTCAACCCTTAAGCGTGAATTAAGAATTTACCTGTTGATTAGATGAGATTTGGGAGTATAATCCCAATTCAAGGTTTGGGAATTAAATCCCAAAAGTGATAAGAGATGAGTACAAGTAAATCACAACAAGCACTATGCAACGCAGTCTTTAAATTACTGCGCCCCCTTTGCCGACTGTTGCTGCGCAACGGGGTTCCCTATGGTGCTTTTACCGATATCGCAAAACGAGCATACGTCGACGTGGCCATGAACGAATTTGAAGTACCCGGCAAAAAACCCACCATTTCCCGCGCCTCAACCATTACCGGTTTGTCGCGCAAGGAAATCAAGCGGGTCATGTCCATTGATGATCCTAACGATAACGACATGGTGGCCCGTTACAACCGCGCCGCGCGCGTGGTTTACGGTTGGGTACACGATGCTTCTTATTCCACTACTGACGGTGAAACGGCGGAGCTGGCGTTTGAAAATGGCAATCCGTCATTCAGTTCACTGGTCAAGACTTACAGTGGCGATGTACCGCCGCGGGCGATCCTCGATGAATTATTGCAAGTTGGTGTCGTAGAGAAAACCGACGCAGGAAAGTATCGCTTGTTAGAGCGTGCTTACATTCCCAAAGCCGGTGAAGCAGAAAAGCTGGCCCTGTTGGGACGAGATGTCGCCGGATTAATTGCCACTATGGACGCCAATATCCATAGGCTGAACGAAATTCCTTATTTTCAACGGAAAGTGTTTTACGACAATTTGCCGCAAGAAGCATTACCAAAATTACGAGCGCTATTGGCAGACAGGGGTCAACAACTGCTGGAGTTCCTGGATCAGTGGATGGCATCGCACGACCGCGATGTAAATCCGAATGTTGAGGGCTCAGGAAAAAAAGCAGCAGGTATCGGTATGTATTATTTTGAAGAAGAAATTTCCGAGGAATCCGAGGAGAAAGCGCAATGAGTTCCCTGTTTCAACGCCATCATTTATTAAAAATTGCAGGAGTAGCTGCAACAGCACTGTTGATTGGCTGCAGTGGTGGTGAGTCGGGTACTGGCATGCAGGCAAACAATCAGACCTCGGTGGGAGAGATCACCGGCTTTGGCAGTATTTACGTGAACGGCGTTAGGTATAACACAGATGGAGCAACAATCTATATTGATGACAACCCATCCTCAGAACAAAGTCTTGCTGTGGGCATGGTGGTGACTGTTGAAGGTAGCGTGAACAGTGATGGCTTGAACGGCACGGCGCTTACTGTTGCGACCCGCACTGAAGTGGAAGGCCTGGTACTGCAAAATGATATCGCGGTGAGCGGAACCCTTAACGTCATGGGACAGACCGTCAAGATCTCGAATGACACCAAGTTTAAGTCCGCGGTGACCGGCATCACAGTAATCGATGACCTGGTTGCAAATAGCAGTGTTGTGGAAGTCAGCGGTTATTCCGATGGTCAAGGCAACATTTATGCTACTTATGTGAAAGCTGTGGCTAGTGGCGGAACTGCAACTGAAGTGAAACTGTACGGGATTGTTAGAAACCTTTCCGGTGATGCGAACAGTGGTTCCTTTTATATTGGCAACACTTCGATTAGCAACTCTTCGATTCAAGTTAACTACGACGGTAATACGATTTTTGATGAAATGACGAGGAACGAACTCGTTGACGGCTTATTCGTTGAAGTGGAGAGTAGCAACTACACTGGCGGAGTCGTAATGGCATCGGTCATTGAGAAGGAAGACTTATACAGCGAAGGGTCCGGTACGGAACTGGAAGTTGAAGGTGTAGTGACTGATATTGCGAATATTGCCAACGGTGAATTTTCAGTAAACGGTCGGCTGGTGAAAATCGATGCGGGTACTAGCTTTGAGTACGGTAACCAAGCAGACATTCAATTGGAAGTGAAGCTCGAGGTAGAAGGAACAATTCAGGCGGATGATTCAATCCTGGCGGATGAAATATCTTTCCGTCTTGAATCAGACATGGAAATTGAGGGTACAGTAGCCAGCGTCGGAGACAATATGCTGACCATTGGTACTACAGTAATCATGGTCAATGAATTGACTTACTACGAAGACAAAACGGACGAAACCAACCGTACCTTCAATTTCAGTGACGTCATGCCGGGCATGGCGATTGAAGTAAAGTATTACGTTGATTCTGTGAGTGGTAACAACATCGCAACCAGCATCGATAAAGTGATGCTGGAAGAGTTGGAGCCATAGTCAGGATCAACTGATATCCGGGAGAAATGTAAGTAAAAGAGAAACAGCACCGCCATCAATATGAACAGTTTTGCTTATATCGATGGCCAGTGTTGAACGAAGTAGCGATGTTTCTGAGAAGAAGTAGTAGAAGCATCAACAGTGAGGTCGAATTTAAGGCAACTACAATAATTACCTTAGTTGCGACCGAGCTGGAAACATTGAACGAAGTATTTGTTAAACAATATCCAGCGAGGGATTTTATGATGAAAAAACATTACGGGAAATATTTACCTTTAATTGCATTATTGCCGGCAGTAGGGCTGGTTGGCTGTGGTGGTTCTGGTTCTGATGGTGCTTCGGGCGGCAGCCGCACGGTTGGTGTCGTGAAAAGTGCAACACCAACTAGCGCACAAATCGGTAGTGTGCAGTTTAATACAGCCAGCACCAGTGTTTCCGGCGACACTGATGTGATTGAACCAGGTATGATTGTCTCTGTTGATGGCAGTGTGGATAGCAGCGGTAAAACCGGTACTGCCCGTCACATTGACTACGACGCAGAAGTAGAAGGCAAGGTAATTTCGAACGACTGCATGGGTACGTTGCCATGCTCAATGGATGTGATGGGCCAAACCATTCAAATCAATGATACCACCCACTTCAGAACCAGAATGGCTGGTGTGGATAGCGTACATATGATTATGGCGGGCGCTTACGTGGAAATCAGTGGTTACTCTGATGGTAACGGCAATATCGTGGCGACTTATGTGAAAGTAGAAGACGATCACATGGAATCTCACTACGGTATGGAAGTAGAAGGCAAGATCACCAACCTGACCGACAGTACCTTCGAGATCGGTGGCCAGATGATTCACTATGATCCCAGCATGATCAACCTGACTCTTCAGGAAGGTATGCACGTAGAAGTGTATCTGAGAGACGACGGTATGGGTAACATGCATGCCATCGATGTTGAATTGGAAGACGACTACGGAGACGACAGCCATGAAGGCGATGAAGTTGAAATCGAAGGCATGGTGACCAGCGATGGTGTCGCGGCCGACGGTACGTTCGAAATCAATGGCCAAACTGTTAAGCTGGGTGACAATGTTAGATACGAAGGTGGTCTGACTCAGGCTGATATCGTTAACGGCGCCATCATCGAAGTGGAAGGTTACCGCGATGAAAACGGCATGCTGATTGTCGATGAAGTCGGTAGCGAAGATGACGACGACGATAGCGATGACAGCACCGATGACAGCAGTTCATCCGACAGCAGTTCATCCGACAGCAGCGACGATTTGACACCGACTCCGTTGTAAGTGTGAGTAAGGTTTCTAAGATTCGCAATACAAATTACTCAGGTAATGAGTAAAACATAACAACAATAAAACCTGTACAGTCTTTTCTCCCTTCGGCGACCGCCTGGTCGCCTTTTTTTTTGCCCCGAATTTATTCGTCACAATTTATCGAATATTGCTTTGCGGCTATTGGTGCAGTGGCGCGGATTTCAGTATGATGCCTATCTTTGATGGTAAATAAATAACTTATGCCCACGCACTTTAAATATACCGAAGCCCCCAGCGCTGATCGCAGTGATTTTGATAACCTGCGATCTTTATTTCCTTACCTGTGGGAGTTTCGTGGGCGCGTATTGCTGGCTTTAGCCAGCCTGATACTGGCGAAGGTCGCCAATGTCGGTGTGCCTCTGGTACTGAAAGAAATCGTTGACAGCCTCGATGTGAATGCCAGCGATCTGGCGTTAACAGTACCTGTTATGTTGTTGCTGGCTTATGGTGCCCTGCGTCTGGCTAGTTCATTCTTTAATGAAATGCGCGATGTGCTGTTTACACGGGTACGGTATCGCGCCATGCGGCGTTTAACTATACGTACTCTGCGTCATTTACACGACTTGTCCCTGCGTTATCATCTGGAACGCAAAACCGGTGCCATCAGTTCCGATTTACAGCGCGGCGCTGCCAGTCTCAGTTCCTTGCTTAATTATTTTACCTTCAGCATTATTCCGGTCGCGGTGGAATTTCTTTTAGTAGCGTTGATATTGATCAGCCAGTATGACCTGGTATTCACCATCATCATTTTTTGTAGCGTCGCTATTTATGTGTTTTTTACATTCAAGGTCATGAACTGGCGTATGCAATATCGCATTGAAATGAATCGCCTGGAATCCAAGGCTAACAA
>Ga0209742_10000073_pt1 | contig 54544 bp, 42 predicted proteins | sample DeeMarSeWOR38_10_FD_187462 | JGI IMG/M metagenome (GOLD analysis project Ga0209742, IMG submission 187462) | Marine sediment microbial communities from White Oak River estuary, North Carolina - WOR-3-8_10 (SPAdes) (version 2) | ecosystem: Environmental > Aquatic > Marine > Intertidal zone >...
CGCCACTTGCACATCATGTCATCCGGATGGGGATCGGGTGGGGCGAACAGGCATTCAACCGTTATGCGTTCGTCGATTTCGCGAGCAAAACTGGCGAATTCTTCCCGGTGCATGGCCTTGCAGGCATATTCATTCAGCCCCCGTTTCGTTCTAGCCGTCTGGGTCGGGCAGGAGGGCACATGAATAAAAACTTCATCCGGTGTTTCTGTAATCGCATAGCCGACAATGATACACCAGGGAAAATATTTAAGCGCTCTAACAAAACCGTCAAGGCCTTTGTTACCGATATGAAATCGTTTATGCAGATCCTTGGCCGCCATAGCTGCCGCACGACCCCATACTTTTTCGTTTAAACGGTCCGCCGTTGGTTCGTCGAAGTGCTCGGTTATGTTTATGTACCAGAACGCATCGATAACCCGGTAATGCCATAGCAGAAATTCAATATAGCTGCGAAGATCCGGCTTTTCCATGTTTTCAAAAATTTCGAGATCCATCGTCTTCTCCTTTCAATAGGCATCTACAAGCCATCTCAAAAACGCAGAAAATATTCTTAATTGCGCTGAGGATGAAATTTAAGTACACCGGTAAAAATCGACCCAACCGTTATCAGTCCGCCGCTGACGGCAATGCCCAAACCAAATGTGCTGACATCACCGATAAGTCCGATAAAGATCGGAAAGATGCCGCCACCCACTAAAAAGGAGATGGGAATGATAAGAGAAACAGCCAAATTTCTTGATTTTGCCGGAAAAATAAAAGCCACGGCAGCAAATGCTGCCGGAAAAAAGCAGACGGCAACCAGGGGCTGTAAAAACACCAGAAGGTGGGCATACCGGTTTGGTGTGATTCCCAGGAGAACGGTCATTATCCCCGTAACGATCAGTGCGATTTTAAGCGTCCTTTTTGGACCAAAGCGGTCTGATGCCCAGCCGCCGACAAATGCCATTATTAAACCGGAAATCCGTGACAAGGCAACCAAAGTATTGGCCTGGTTTCTGTCCATTCCAAGTTCGGTCACCAGATGAAGGGGCAGCATTGCATAGATTCCCAGACTGCCGCCGACACCGATACTGAAAAGAAATGCCATCACCCAGAAAGATGAATTGGTCAATAACGCTCTGAAGGCTAAAGCGCTGGGCGCTTCACCTAAAAATTCTCCACCACGCGCAAATCTTACAAATAGCGGGCTCAAGATCAATGCGGCAACACCAAAAAGAATAAATGCAATCTTCCAGGAAAACCGGGTCATGGTGAACTCAGCGATTAGTGGAGCGGCCACAAAGCTTAGATTCGGAGCAATATCATGAATCGCAAGCGCCTTACCCCAGTGTTGGGAGCTTATCAGACCGGTAAGGGTTGCAATTGCCGAGGGGATATAGACGCCAGCCGCCACTCCCACGGCAAAAAGTCCCAGACGTAAACTCCATACACTGTCGCACAACGCGATGCCGATCAGCGCCACCCCTAAACCGGTGTTCGACATAATAATGGTTCGTTTATGATTGAAACGGGAAGAAACAAAGCCTGAAGCGCCAAGAGATATAAAATATCCCAGCGAGGTGGAGAAAAACAAGGCCCCTGCATCGGCATGTGTCAGGTCGAAGCCTTTTTCGATCTCAGGAATCAAAGGGGCCAGGATGATGCGGGAAATAAAGTTCAGAAAAAATATGGATGTAAGAATCAACAGCGGGCCTAACTGGCTCAGAAACCGACCGTGGATTTCAGATGGATCAACACTGGCACCTTCACGTCCCAAAGTGTTATCCATTTTAAAGTTGTCTATCATATCTAATAATAGCTAATACTTATAATAGTATTCTTTAACCGTTGGTTCATGAAGAGTTTGGCCAACAATGACCCCTGTGAATCCAGATTTTTCCTGCCGGACCAACATTTGCGAAATTTTCCTGCCGCTTTCCAATCGATCTTGAGAATCAGCCTGATTCAGGAATGCCCATCGGGTGGCTCCGGCGGGAACACCTTTCAAAATACCATTTTCAGCGATCAGCAGGTCTACGATGGCCGATTCGGTCAATATTGAGCCCTCGGCAAGACCTGTAATTTGTGAAACCCGTTGCGGTCGAAACACCCATCTTTCCGTCAGCGGTTTGCCGACAGCTTTCAGGCCGACAATTCCAATGACCCATTTTGTACATTGGGGAATGACGGGTTCATGAAAGGCCGGCGCTTTAACCGGTCGGCCGGCAGCGCCATCTGCTTCAACAACGATCCAGCGAAAGATTCCGGATTGCCAGATCGCGTCTATGGCTTCAGGCGCAAATCCTTTCAGCTTGTTCTGGAAAGGAATCCGTCGGCTACCGGCGGAAATATGTGGATGTCGCTTCAAAATCGACCTGGCCGCTGTTACAAAAGTGCTGGCGGATTTAGATATCAGTACCTTGGACGATTGCTCTCTGTTGGGCACATAAATCTTGGTTGTTGTCGTGGATAGCACCGAATCACCCTGACCGGACAGTTCACGGACAAGGCGAAACATCAGTGAAGTTTTGCCACCGGCGCCCACCAGGCTGATGACACCGCCATTTTTTAGATTCAAACTATGCCGTAATGACGTCATTGCTTTATTGCGCCTTTGGGGTTCCGTGACGGTGTCTTCCGCGGTGCAGGTTACAGGTACCAGGCTTCTGGTCACTGTTCGCTCGCTCCCGGCAAGAAGCAAGAAGCCAGCGGCCAAAACGTTGAACACTGACACCTGAAATAGTTAGTTGTACACCCTTAAGATTGCTTCGAGCACTGATCCGGAGATTGCCCGCGCCTTATCTGAAATGGTATGGCAGTAATCAACTTTGCCCCGGGGATCGATATCACCCAGTTTCAATCCTTGATTCACGCGCGAATCGGATCGGATTAAGCCGCGCAATACGCCATCGATCTTAGCAGAGACATCCTGCGCTGCGACCGTTCCGACGATATCCCCCTTTTTTACCTGATCACCGATCGAACAGTTGGCCTGAAATTCTCCGCTGCAAGGGGCCCGCAGAACTCTCTCTTCAGTATAGCCTCCGATAGGGCCCGGTATCCCGGTATTCGGTTCTGCAGCACCGGAAGCGATAATTCGGCCTAAATGATGGCCGCGATTGGTTTCAATGACGAAATGGACGTCTTGTCCGGCAACAAAGCCGGGCCCAAGTCCGATTACCAGAGGCGCCTCACGGATATGGGTGCCTATATTTTTTTTGGCCAGGATGGCATCGATCACCACGTTTGGTTGCAGGCGACTCAGAGTCTGCCACCCGGGATCAACAGCTACAGCCATTTTCCCCTGTGTCCAGACCCTGTGTGCCTCTTCATCATTGTCAACCCGCAGCGCTTCGACACCTTCTACGGTTTTGCGGCCGTCATGAATGGCCTCGCAAAACGAAACCTCACGCCTGACGGCCAGGGGAGAATTGGCTTCCAGCATCATGATCTGACGAATATTGGACATGTAAATCCGCCAGGCAACCGCACTGGCCATCTCCCCTGCCCCTTTGATCACCACTGTGAGAGTGTTCAGTTTCATATCTCGTTCCTTAATCCTTGACCCAGTCTTCATTTTCGAAATTCCGATTGCGCTGCCCACCGGACTTCTCAAAAGCGGCTATCCACCGTCGGATACGCTCATGACCGTATGTCGATTGCCAGGCAGCAACAATTTGATCAACCGGAATATCCGTATAAGTCCCGTGAAAGGTGATGTATTCCATAAATAATTTTTTTTCTTCATTGTACGGCTGAAATATCGAATCTTCGCGGCCATTGAATTCCAGCGGCGTCACCCGGGCTTTACGGCAGAGCTCCAGGTTAAAAGCCGGCGTCGCTTTCACCCATTTACCTTCCAGGTAAAATTCCATGAATCCGTGATAGGAAAAAATATTGGAACCCAGGTAGTCGATCAATTGCTTGGTTGCAAGATGATTGTGAACATCGGCGAAGCCGAGCCGTGACGGTATGCCGCAGGCTCTGCCCAGCGCACATAACAGGCCGGCTTTGCCGATACAAAACGAACGGCCTCTTTTCAGGACATTGCTGGAACGATAATGTTCCGGCCGATAAAACGGCAGATAAGGATCATACCAGATTCCATCTCTGACAGCATAATACAGGCTGACGGCCCTGGGGATGGGTTCGTCATCGACATGTTCAACAATCGATCTGGCATAATCGACAATCGCTTTAGCGTCGGAATCAATAATCGCCGTCGGGCTCAGATATGATTTCATTTGTGAATCCATCCTGCAAACCTCCTCAGGTGGCTGCCACCCCATTGGGGAGTTATCTGTTATTCGTTCAAACGGGATGATATTTAATTTTATAATTCATCCACTAAGGGTTCTAATTTATATCAAACATCATCACGCGTCAAAAAGTTAAGTAGAAAATGGCACGGGCTTATGTTAGACTCCTCCGGAAATTCTTTAACATGAAGCCATCTCAAAAATAGGATTTTGGTTCCAGATCGCGGCGGGGCCGAGTTTAAAACCGCAGGCAACCTGTTGGTTGTCGAGGACTTGAAACGAGGCACCAACAAAGATTTGGGGCCAAAAGACATTTTTGAGATAGCTTCATCAAAGGAGGTTAATATGTCATCCAAAGTCATGGTTATTCTCTCAACAGCGGAAAAGGACAAAGCGCTTACCGGTATAATGTACGCAAAAAATGCTCAAAAAAACAAATGGGTCGATGATGTCCGCGTCATCTTTTTCGGTCCTTTTGAAAATCTGGTCTGTGATGATGACGAGGTCATTCAGGCCGCATCCGAACTGCTGGATTACCAGACGCCGATTGCCTGCAAGTTTCTGTCGGATCAATCCGGTGCCAGTGACCGGTTAGAAGAGCTGGGCTTTCATGTCGAATATGTGGGCGCTTTGATTTCCGATTCCATTAAGGCCGGATACATCCCCATGGTATTTTAAAAGTGGTTTGAAAACCCCATCTAAGGCCCAATGGCTGCGTTGTCCCGCGGGTTGAAATGCTCACGTATTTACGTGTACGCTCCGCTTTCAACCCTGTCGGGACGTCTTGCCCTTAAGCCTGATCCGAGGTTTTTAAACCACTTTAACATACGAAAGACTCAGACGCCTGCAATATTCGAATTACACCATGATTAAAAAAAATACGACTGCCGGTATTATTCTGGCTGCCGGCGCATCCACACGATTTGGGCGACCGAAGCAGCTCTTGCGACTAAAAGACAGATGTTTGATCGAGTGGGTGTTGGATGCGGCATTGGACTCCGAGCTCTGCAGAATTATTTTGGTTTTAGGATACGCCCATCAAAAAATTCGACAGGCGCTCGGTGAAAAATTGCGGCATGCCAAGCTTCAAATAGAAGTTAACCCCCAGTTTCAAAAAGGACAGAGCCATTCCCTCAAGGTCGGACTGTCAAGGGTCATAGACACATCTCCGGCCGTGATGTTTTTGCTCGCCGACCAACCCCTGGTTGATGCCGACACCATTAATTGTTTATTGGACAAATTCTGGTCTGCGGATAAAGACATCGGTGTCCCCACCTACCGCGGCAAAAGAGGAACACCATCTATTTTCAGAAAGAATTTTTATCCTCAAATCATGAAAATCACCGGTGACACGGGTGCGCGCCAGATCATCAGGGAGCATCCGGACCGCGTCCTTGAAATCGAGATCAAAGATCCTCGTTTATTTTTAGATGTCGATACAGCGGAGGATCTAAAAAGAATTAAAAAACTCGCCCTTTAACCTTCCTGAATTCTCAAGACATAAAAATTGTATAAAATAATTAATAAATTCAATTTATTATAGTATAATTTTAATGCATCAGATTAGGTATTACCAGGGCGAGTTGCGGGAACATGATCAGGATAATCAAACTAATCACGCAGGCCACCAGGAAAAAACTGACACTTTGGAAAATGGTCGACAGCTTGATTTCCGGAGCCAATGCTTTGACAACATATATATTGACCCCCACCGGAGGTGTGATGGCACCCATGGTAGTGACCATTGTAAGAAGGATTGAATACCAGATTGGATTGAAATTCAGAGCCATTCCCAGCGGGAAAAAAATCGGAATCGTTAAAACCAAAAATCCCAATGAATCCATGAAACAGCCACCGATTAAATAGATGACTAAAACAATCATCAAGATTACATAGGGTGAAACGGGCAGGCCGGCGGCAAAATCAGCAATCATAAATGGCAATCGTGTGACGGCCAGAAAGCGGCCGAAAATGATGGCACCGGCGACCAGCATAAAAACCATACAAGATATGCGCAGCGTATTTTCGAAGGAATGGACGAGGCCTTTCCAGGACAGCCTTCCAACAGGGATTGATACCGCAAGGGTAAAGAAGACACCGACTGCGCCGGCTTCGGTCGGGGTAAAAAGACCCACGTATAAACCGCCAATAACCAGCACAAATATTGTTATTGCCTCAATAACTCCCAGCAGTGATTTCAATTTATCTTTAAAACGGGTCTTCGGGCCGGCCGGACCGAAATTAGGATTAATCCGGCACATTAAAAAAATGGTGGCCACGAACATCAATCCCAGTACGATGGCCGGCAGGATCCCGGCCAGAAAAAGCTCGACGATGGATTGCTCGGTCTGGAGGCCGATAATGATAAGAACCACACTGGGCGGCATCACAGTGCCCAGCGTTCCGCCGGTAACGACCGTTCCACTGCTCAGTCGGGTATCGTAGTTGTATTTTTTCATCTGCGGCAGGGCAACCGCTCCCATGGTGGCGGCTGTCGCCGTATTGGAACCGCAGATAGCAGCAAATAACTCATCGGCACCAATGGTTGCAATCGCCAATCCTCCGCGCCAATGCCCCATCCATTTGTAAGCAGCGTCGTACAGCCGCTCAGCGATACCGGCATCAAAGGCAAGATAACCCATTAAAATGAACAAAGGAATGACAGTCAGCCCGTATTTAGAGAATGTGGTCCAAAGGTCCGCCCCAACCATGTTTAAAGCGGCGTTTATGGAAACGACATAGGCAAAGCCGCAAAATCCCACGACAGCCATGGCAAACCCCACCGGCATGCCAAAGATAAAAAGAACAATTAATAAGACCACAATGCCAATGAGGCCGACAATGGTCGATTCCATTTAGTGAACGCCTTTAGGAGTTAAAATCAATTTTAAAAATTCAACCAGCAACACCAATGCGAGCAAACAGCAACCCAAAGCAACACCATAGGCAAACGGGTAATATATGATTCGAAGGGTCTCGGTAACCTCACCCGTCAGCCACAGTGTTTTTGCCAACTTGCCGATTTGCCAACCCGCAATTGAAAAAAAGGCGGTGCATATCAAACAGTTAATGGCCTGAAAAAAAAGTTGTGCCTTTGGTGAAAATCGATTGACCAGAACATCAACCGCAATGTGAGCCTTTTTTATCTGGGTATAACCCAGCGCAAAAGCGGTTACCAGGGCCCCGAAATATCCCATCAATTCATACGTCCCCTTGAACGGGCTGCCCAAAAGTCTTGAAAAAATATTCAGACAGGTCATCAGGATCATGGCCGCCAGAAAAAAACCGGCCAAAACGATGATGATTCGATTCAATACCTGACTGATCTTCTCTAATGCAGTCATCTTGGAATCCAATGAGATACGGACGGATTGAAGCCTTTTGTCAACTGCAATCCGTCCGTACGATAAGGCACTTAAAGCTATTTCGAATGCTTTTGAATCAAGAGCGTGATATCTTCAACGATGGCCTTGGCAGGAACGCCTTTTGCGCCGGAATCCGCAACCCACTGGGTGGTCAGAAATTCAAGTTTCTGGTCCCAGTTGGCCTTCTCAGCTTTTGTTAGTTGAATAATCTCAACACCTTGTGTTTTTTGGGACCACTCGACCGCCGCTTTTACATGATTATCCATATAATCACCGGTCCATTTGGCCTGCTCAACTCTGAGGTCGTCCATCACTTTTTGGACATCCTTTGATAGTGAATTCCATTTATCCATATTCATCACAACGGCAAACGGATAGATGACCGTGTCGGTGACCGTCACGTATTTACAGGACTCGGCAAATTTGAAATCCTTCATGACCTCCAGAGAAGAATACAGTCCTTTTACGACGCCTTTTTGTAAAGCTTCGACCGTCGCCGGCATCGGCATGCCTACCGGATTCGCCCCCCATGCTTCCAATATTTTTGCTGCACCGCCCGAGGCCCTCAAATCCAGACCCTTCAGATCATCCAATGTTCGTACCGGGACCTTGGACATGATATTTGTCGGCGCCGTTGTGAACATGGTCAGGACTTTAACTTTGGCAAATTCTTCAGGTTTGTATTTTTCGTATAAATCCCACAAAACCAGACTGCCGACGGTGGCACTGGGGATCCCCAGGGGCAAACTGGTGGCATTGGTGACAATAAAGCGTCCCGGCTGATACGCCATGCTCAGACAGCCGATATCGGCCTGTCCGGCGATAACACCATCCATCATGCTTTTAGCGTCGAGCAAGGTGCCTCCAGGGAAGGTGTTGACAACGACTTTGCCGTCAGTGCGTTTCTCGACCTCTGTCTTCCAGCGTTCCATCTGGACACAAGGAAATGTGGGTGCCGGTGGGAAATTCGCATAGGTCAGTTTCACCGCTTCGGCCGCAGCTGGAAGAGGTGCCACAATTGTCAACAAGAGTGTTGCTGCAAAAATTCCAATCAGAAATAATCCCAATCTTTTCATTTCAGACCTCCTTTTTCTAAGGTTGCAAATTTGAGATTTCATTTCAGAATACAAACACCCGCCTTCAATAATCAACATTCTTATTCCATAAACCCCCTATTCGTCAATCACACATTCTTCAGAATCATCTTTGCCCTTTTCCTGGCCGCACAGGTCCAGGCCTTTCTTTTCTCTGATGGCTGCCAGAACTCTTTCAGGCGTAATCGGCAGGTCTTTGATGCGCACACCCACGGCATTGTAAATGGCGTTGGCAATGGCCGGAGCTGTGGGGACGCATCCCGGCTCACCGATACCTTTCGCACCGAAAGGTCCGTCTTCATCGTAGGTCTCAAGAACCGGTGCTTCTATTGGCACGACATCTTTGGCCGTCAAAATCTTATAATCCCTGAAATTCGGATTCATATGCTGTCCTTTTTCGCAGATGATCTGCTCGCTCAGCGCATAACCGACGCCCATCATCACGCCGCCATACACCTGTCCTTCGAGCAACAAAGGATTAATCGCCTTGCCGACATCGTGCGCGGCAACATATTGAAGAATTTTGACCTTGCCGGTTTCCTCATCCACCTTTACGCGAACACCATGGGTGCCGAAGGTATAGGTCATCGACATATTTCCGCGAAAATCTTTGCCCATGTTTTCATTGGCCGGATCATAAAAATATTCTGCCATCAGCATTTGGCCGCCGTGGCTGAAATGCGATTTTCGTAACAGTTTTCCGATTTCAAGCTTTTTTTCGGGGTCATCGGTGTGAACAAGATGGCGGCCCCTGAGGACTAATTTTTCGAGCGGCGAATCAAGCTCTTTGGCACCCAGTTCCAGAATACGGGCCTTGATCTTGCGGGCTGCACCTAAAGCCGCATTTCCGGCAACAAAAGTGGTGCGGCTGGCATGCGCGCCGACATCCCAAGGGCAGACATCCGTATCGTTGTGAATGACATGAATATCTTCGGCCTCAAGACCGAGCTCTTCGGCAACGATCTGGGCGATAACGGTGTCGGACCCCTGCCCCATGTCCGTGGCTCCGGTAAAAAGATCGATTTTTCCGAAATCGTCCATCTTAATAATGGTTCCGCACCCGTCTGACTTGTAAACCCGGGCGCCGCCACCCACGTGAATCAGCGAAGCCATACCGAAACCCTCACCCTTTGCTCTGGGCCCTTCCCATTCCAGCTTTGCCTTGACCGTATCCATACATTCTTGCAGCCCGCAGGTGGTAATGCGCAGGCCCTGGGTCGACACGTCGCCGGGTTGGTTGGCATTAATGCGGCGAAATTCGACCGGATCCATGCCGGCAGATTCAGCCAGCATGTCCATGGTGCTTTCGATGGCAAAGGTTGCCTGGGGATTACCGTAGCCGCGCATCGCCTGGGAATAGGTGTTGTTGGTATAGACGCATTTGGCTTCATAACGCACATTGGGCACCCGATAGAGGCTCGTTATTGGCATCATCATCACCGACGGCGTCGTCGCACCCCAGGATGTGTAGGCACCGTTGTCTAAAATCATCGAAATATCACGAAAAAGCAGTTTGCCATCTTTGTCGCAGCCTTGAGAAACATAAGTAATGGTGGGCTGACGGGTGGAAGTGGCGATAAACTCTTCGGTGCGATCGAATTCGATTTTAACCGGTCGGCGGGTGAAAAAGGCCAGCAATATGGCGATATACTCATAGGCATACGTGTCCAGCTTGCTGCCGAAGCCCCCGCCGATGCAGGGTTTGATCACTCGTACCCTGCGATCCTTTAAGCCCATGGTTTTGAGAGCATCCAGAAAGTCCTTCTGCGCCAGTGAAGGGATCTGGGTGTTGGAATGAATCGTCAGGTTGTTGGCGGGATCAAACTCGGCAATGGCTCCACTGGTGCCCATACAGCAATGGGTGACCCATGTGGTGCTGAAACGATCTTCCACCACATGGGCGGCCTTGTCCCGGGCAGCTTCGACGTTTCCGTAATGCAGCTTCCAGGGCATTTTGAGCACATTGGTCTTGTGGCCTTCATGAATCAACGGCGCATCCGGCTGCATGGCTTTCTCCGGGTCGAATACGGTTGGCAGTGCCTCATAGGTGACTTCGACATGCTTCAGGGCCTCTTCGGCGATCTCTGGTGAAGTGGCCGCCACAGCCGCCACTTCATCTCGAAAGGAACAGACTTTTCCCTTCTTTAATGGTCGATTGTCCTTGTATACACCCATTCGGATGTCGGGGATATCTTCACCGGTCAGCACGGCCAGCACACCGGGAATTTCTCTGGCCCGGGCGGTATTAATTTTTACGATTTTAGCATGGGCGTACTTGCTGTATAGAATTTTGCCGTAAAGCATCCCCGGAACCTTGAGATCCTGGATATATTTAACCCGCCCGGTGGCTTTATCCATGGCATCCAGCTTGGGGACTCTTTTACCAACTGAACACAGGTTTGACATTAATAACTCCTTTAATCGTTTTATCCGTAGATGTTAAAACTTGTTTAAAACTTCAGATTTTGTTCGAGGGTAAGGCGTGATTCGGATCAAAAGCGGAGCGTACACGTTGGTACGTGAGCATTTTGAGCCGGATTGCAACACAACCCTCGGGCAAAAGATGGGGTTATAAACTAGTTTTTATTCACCGCGATCTTCTTCTTCAGACTTAAAAGCAACAATCCGAGGTTGATCTTCGCCGGACCCGCTGACCGCTTTAATCGAATCGATGATCTGAACGTACCCGGTACAGCGGCATATATTTCCGGCGATCGTCTCCTTGATCTCTTCCTCTGAGGCGTTCGGCGTCTTATCGAGCAGCGCCTTGGCCGACATGATCATTCCCGGAGAGCAGAATCCACACTGGATACCGCCATTTTCAACAAATGATCGCTGAATGGGATGTAAGGTTCCATCTTTGGCGGCCAGTCCTTCGATGGTGGTTAGTTGTCTGCCTTCAACTTCCGCTGCCAGGTAAAGGCAGGAATTGACGGCCTCGCCATCCACGATGACCGTACAGGCCCCGCATTCGCCGCTGCCGCACCCTTCTTTGGTTCCGGTATAACCCAATTCTTCGCGAATCAGATGCAACAGTGTCCAATGATCAGCGATCTTCATTTTCAAAGGGTTTCCGTTAAATACAAACGATATTTCTCTCGCCATATAAAATCCTCCCGGTATGAATCCGGAATTCGGAATTCTCACACCATCTGCATCCTGACTTCCATACTAAATTTCCGCATTCCGCATTCCAACTTCCGACTTCTCCCTGGCCCGCTCCAGGGCCTTTAAGCCCATCCGTTTGACCAGGACACCCACCATTTCTCGGCGGTACCATGCAACCCCGCGAATGCTGTCGCGCACTCTGGATTCCTGCCCGGCAATCCGGCCGGCCTCGGCCAGGTTTTCTTCATTTATATTTTTGCCCTGAAGGTATTTTTCTGCTTCCAGCGCTCTAAACGGTGTCGGCGCCGCAACCCCCAGGCAGATCCGGGCCTTGGCGCAGGTGGTCATATCTTCCGCAAGCGTCAGCAATACGCCCACACCCAGCATGGGCAGTTCCATGGCTTCTCTACGGCCATGCTTGATGTATGCGCCGCCGCTGCGCGGTGCCAATGGAGGGATCACGATCTCGGTCAGTATCTCTCCACCCTCGAGATCGCACTGCCCCGGCCCTAAAAAAAAGCGCCGCAGTTCAACCGACCGCTGGCCTTTGGCGCCGTAAATATTTGCCCTGCCGTCTAAAGCAATCAACGGAATGGCACCATCGGCCGAAGGCACGGCATTAACCAGGTTTCCGCCGATGGTTGCCACGTTGCGGATCTGTATGGACCCGATATTCTTAACGGCATCGTATAAAATCGGGTAGCGGTGCTGTACCAGCGGTGATTGTTCAATTGAACGGTGCGTGCAAAACGCACCGATATATAACTCTCCAGTTTCATGATTGAGAAAAGGGCGATCCTGTCCGATAATGTGTTTCAGCGAGATGAGGTAGTTCGGCGCAAGTTTGCCCTCCTTGATCTTAACCAGAACATCGGTGCCGCCGGCCACATATTTGGACTGCTCGCCGTGGGATACATACAGGGAGATCGCTTCATCCAGGGTTTTAGGGGTTAAATAGGTAAACGGTCTCATTCAAACACCTCATCGAAAAATAATTTTATACGGTTAAGCATATAGCCCGATTAGCGCGCTTATAACCACGAAGGGCACGAAGATCACGAAAAAGGATAGCTATTTCCCCTCGTGTTATTCGTGGTAAAATAACCTGCAGATCGATACAACCGGCCTTAACCGATCTTCAGCACAATCGCTGCAGCCGTGTCTCCGGCCGCACACCCCGCAAAGAGCACATACCCTCCGCCTTTCATGGCCGCCTCTTCAATGCCTTCGATTATCAGGCGACCGCCGGTCGGCCCTTGAGGATGGCCGTAAACCAGTGAACAGCCAAAATTGTTCATGCCGTTGACATCGACTTTCAAATTATCGGCAAGGTGGATATCGTTGGCGGCAAATGGATTATGGGTCTTGATCACTTTAATGTCAGCGGCACCGATCCCGGCATTTTCCAGCGCCATCTTGACTGAAGGGTAGACGGCAGCAGCCATAAACGCCGGCTTGACGCGGGCATACCCGTAAGCGACCACCTGGATCTCTATTTTTGGATCCGAGCTTAATTCTTTGGCCTTATCGCGGGTGGTAACGGTAATGCCGCAATTGCCGTCTGCCGGATGGGTCTGGGCGCCAAATGTGTGGACGCCGCCGGGCAACACCGGTCTCAATTTGGCCAATCCTTCGGCTGTGGATTCCGTAATACCCTCATCTGCATCAACCATCACGGTTTGCTTCTTTGAAACCTTCACCTCCACCGGGAACATATACCGTTTTTGGAAAGCCCGATCGTCTGCCAGAGAATCCTGGTATTGCTGATAGCGTCGCAATGCCACCGCATCACATTGCTCCCGCGTAATACCGGCTTCGGCCGCCACGTTCTCGGCCGTCTTAATCATTGCTTCTCCGGCCCAGGGATCTCTGTTGAAATTATCCATCACCCAGTCTTCGGATGTGACCTGCCCTCCCGGCCCCATGGGATTCGGCCAGACGGCGTGCGGGCCATTCGAACAGCGATCGGTCATCAGACAAAAGGGCGTCTGGTAAAGACCGGTTTCCACTCCCATGCTCGCCTGGTAGACCGCTACCGTGGATGTCGAACAGGCCTGGCTGACCAGTAAGCCGGGAACGCCTTCGGCTCCCGTCAAGGCAGCAGCCCAGGGGCCTCCATAAAATCCGTGCGGCTGGTGAACGGTAATGCCCAGAAAAATGTAATCAAATATTTTGGGGTCCCATCCTTTTTCCTCAAGCCAGCGTTTGGCAGTTTTTGCACCCAGTGTAATCGCATTTTCATTTGCCAGCGTCCCTTGCCAGCGTGAAAAAGGTGAACTGTAATAACCCCCGTACGGAATATACGCTTTTTGCAACATCTCAAAATCCTCCTTCTGATGTTCATCAACGAAGTGAACAAACGTTTAAATATTTATGATTGTTTTGACCAAAAGTTTTACCAATTCGTTAAATCCGAAGCACGAAATACGAAACAATGTCAAAAATTATAAATTCAAATGTTCAAAGTTTTTAAATTTAAGCCCTTCAATATTCGGATTTGTTTCGGGTTCCTGATTTCGAATTTATTCGTAATTTATCGCACTTGATCCAGACGAAGTTATTCCCCAATTATAGATGCCAAGAATCACTATTGAGGGCGGTTGTCGAAAAACCTTTTGGATTTGCGCTCGGATCGCGGCAACGAGCAATATTCAACCACATCCACTTTGCAGCTGACCATAATTTTATTCTTGATTTCCGTTTGGATCTTCTTCTCGAGCTCCAGCCGGCGGGATGCATCATAGCCTTCACAGCATTCCAGCCGAATAGTCATGTAGTCCTTGCCGTCCGCTTTGCGGTCGAGGTGCACCTGGTATTCGCAGTTGGCCTCCGGAATGGTGGAAAGCACTTCGTCGATTTGGCCGGGATAAATATTGACCGCCCGAAAGATAATCATATCGTCTGAACGCCCCAAAATGCGATCATGCATGGGCAGCAGGTTTCCGCAGGAACACGGGTGTTGAATCAGCCGCGTTAAATCCCGGGTACGGTAACGGATCAAGGGCGCAGCTTCTTTGCACAGGGTGGTCACAACCATTTCCCCGATCTCGCCGTCAGAAACCGGTTGCAGGGTTGTCGGATCCAGGATCTCCAGAATATAATAATCCGCCCAGTAATGAATGCCTTCATGTTTGAAGCAATCGAGTCCGGTACCGGGCCCATAGAGTTCGGTCATCCCGGTAATGTCAAACATGTCCTCCAGTCTCAACAGTTCCTTGATTTGATTTCGCATGGCATCGCTGCTGCGCTCCGAGCCGAATATCATTTTCTTGAGGGCGATCTTGTCATTTAGTTTCCTGCGATTGATCTCCTCGGCCATCAGAAGCCCCATGGATGCGGTGCAGCACATCACGGTGGATTGCAGATCTACCAGAAACTGGCACTGCATGTCGACGTTGCCCGGGCCGACCGGAAGCGCCATGGCACCGAATTTTTCACATCCCAGTTGAAACCCCGCACCGGCAGTCCAGACCCCGTAGCCGACGGCGATCTGCACGCGGTCTTGCCGGGTCAGACCGGCCATTTCATAGCATCGGGCGAAAATATGAGTCCAGTCGTCGATATCTTTTTGGGTATAGGCCAGGATTTTGCGTTTTCCGGTGGTGCCGGATGAGGCATGAATTCTCACCACCTTTGAATCGGGAACGGAAAGCAGCGGAAAAGGATAGCCCTCGCTCAGATCGTCCGCTTTGGTGAAAGGCAGTTTTTGAATATCGTCCAGAGATTGGATATCATCGGGTTGCACACCGGCATTATCCAGTTTTTTACGGTACAGCTCACAACCCTGATAGGCATGGGCCGCCGTCCACTGAAGCCCTTTTAACTGATGCTTTTTAAGTTCCTCAATATCATTAAAAGACGGCATGAAAGTTTGGGTCATGGTTTATCTCCATGGTTTTGGATTTTTGAATTTGGATTTTAGATTGCAGATTGAAATGAACCCGGTTTAATGCTTAAAGGATCATCCTGTCTATCAATCCAAAATCCGAAATCGAAAATCTAAAATTAGTTGGGTCTAGTCACTCCTTTTTCGGGCTGCGCGCAGCTTTTGGGTTTCCTTTAAATCAGCTTTGAGTGTTTGAGGATCAATGGCCACACCGTAAGCGTCCCGGGCCTGTTCGATACTCACATATTCGTTGCAGACATCCTGTTCAACCGCCTGCGGGTCTCTCTCCAGCGGTTCACCGTAGCCGCCGCCGCCGGCGCTGTGAAACCGAATGACATCACCGGATTCACATAAGGTTAATCCGCTGGGGTCGCCGTCCTGATCATTTACAACAAATCGAGCTTTGTTGGCGGCCCCTCCTTTGAACAGACCCCGCGGCGGATAGCGGTATCTACCTGCCTGAATGGCAATCGAGGTGGGCGGTACCGGAGCCAGATCCCCGTCGGGAACCCGCACCACAAATCTTCTCCCCAGCCCGCCGCGCATTCTGCCGGGTCCGCCGGAGTCGCGAATCAGGCTGCGTTCTTCAACAATAAGGGGCGTATCACTTTCAAAGATTTCTACGGGGGTATTGGCGCCATTGGCAGGAAAAATGGCACAGTGGTGACCATCCATTTTGCTGCCAGCGCCCATTCCGCCACCTCGAATGATCATCGTCAACCAGGGCTTGCCGTTGTGCCGCTTGCCGTAAAATATGTTGGTTTGGGCCGGCGTGCCGCCACTTTCGGCAATAATATTGTCCGGTGTGGCATTGGCCAGCGCTTTGAAAACCATCTCGGTCATAAAATGCCCGATCTGCATGCGCGCCGCCACAGCAGCCGGAAAATTGCAATTTACCACGCTGCCCTCCGGTGCGCTCATCTTAACGGGCCGGATCGCACCCTCGTTGATGGGGATGTCAGGATCGAAAGCACTTTTAACCGCCATAAAAACATACGCATAGGTAAAATTATAGACCACATTGCCACCCCAATCGACTTGAGGTGAGGTTCCGTCAAAGTCGATGTGAATATCGCTGTCCCTGACCTGCACGCTCAATTTTATCGTAATGTCATTTCGCCGGCCGGCTCCCTCAATCACGCCCTCATATGGGTAGACACCGTCGGGAATTTTAGCGATGGCGGCGCGCATGCTGGCTTCGGTCCGGTCGATAATTTCATCCGCCAGATCATCCAGTGAATCCAGACCCTCGTCTGCGAGCATTTCGATGATCTTTTGCGAACACACATGGTTGGCTGCAACCTGGGATCGAATATCACCGGTGACCTCTTCAGGGGTTCTCACATTCCAGCGAATCATGTTGAGAACGGCTTCATTTAAAACCCCGGCATCATAAAGTTTTATCGGCGGGATAAACAACCCTTCTTCATAAACCTGCCGGTTGTCGGACGCCACCCTGCCACCGATATCCGAGTGGTGAAAAACACAGGCGGTAAATGCGACCGGACTTTCTTTAAAAAATATCGGGCTTAAGACGCAGACATCGTTCAAATGCCCTGCCAGCAGCCAGGGATCGTTGACGATAAATACGTCTCCCGGCCGATAATCTTTCAGGGGAATCGAGTTGATGATGGTTTTTACTCCTAACGCCATCGCTCCGGCCTGTCCCGGCGTGCAGAATGTCCCCTGCACCAGTTCCTGCCCGCGACTGTCGGTAAACATGCAGGTATAATCGTGGGCATCACGCAAAAGGCTTGAAAATGCGGTTCTGGCAACAGAAGCATCAGCTTCATCAACAATCGATATCAGCCGGCGCCACAAAATTTCCAGAGTAATCGGATCAAAGCGCGAATTTGGAATTCGGAATTCGGAATTCGGAACATCCTTGCCGTTACCTTTTTTTTGCATACTTTATAAGCCTCCCGAAATTTGAACCTGTAGACCCCGGGCTAAGAAAATGATTTTTTTGTTACTCCGCATTCCGCCTTCCCCATTCAAATCATTCCGCCTTCCCCATTCCGCCTTCCGAATTCAAACTGATCCAGACAAATCCGTACTCATCGACGGAAGCATTGGCGTCTTCACCGACGATGATCGTTGATTCCTTTTCTTCGATGATCGCCGGCCCCGGCAGAACGGCTCCCGCAAACAATTTAAAACGATCAAATACCCTAAACGGAATGTAGGTTTTTTTAATTAAAGAAAACGCCTGCCGTTCACCTTTCAAACACGCTTCAATTGATTTTTCCGCATTTTTCAGGGGCGGAATCCGAAAAGGCCGTTCCGGCAGGCTGGCCCGCACCTTAAATGTCACAAATTCAACCGGCGTTTCAGGATAAGTTCGACCGTACAGCTTCTGATAAACCCCATCAAAAAATTCTCTGATCTGCTCTTTTTTCCATTGATTAAACGGCCGGGCATCAATGGTCAGATCGGTTTCAGCGCCCTGACCGACAAATCGCATCATCAGGGTTCGTTCGAAATTAATTTTTTTATTTTTATCGGCTTGCTGCAGAATTGTTGCGCCTTCCTTTTCAAGCGCTTCAAATAACTGCTCGATTTGCCTGAAATCCGCATCAGCCAGGGCGACCCGGTGGCTGCGGGTCAAATCAAAAGCAACCGGTGCGGTAAAAAACCCCAGGGCGGATCCGACACCGGCAAGAGGCGGCACCATAATTCGCGGCGCACCAATTTTTTTGGCCAGGCCGTAGGCGTGAACCGGCCCGGCACCGCCGAAGGCCGAGATGGTGACGATTTTCGGATTGCCGCCTTTTTCAGCGATATGGGTTTTGGCTGCCGCCGCCATGGTCTCGTTTATCAGATCGTGAATGCCGAAAGCGGCTTCCATGACACTGGTTGTCAGGGGTTCGGCAACTCTTTCTTCGATGGCTTTCTGTGACGCGCTTTTATCCAGCGGCATGGTTCCGCCCAGAAAATAATCCGGATCCAGGTATCCCAGCACCAGATCGGCATCTGTCACGGTTGGGTCCTGGCCGCCGCGGCTGTAACAGGCCGGTCCGGGATCGGCACCGGCACTTTCGGGCCCCACCTGCAAAAGCCCCATTTTGCTTATGCGGGCAATACTGCCGCCGCCGGCCCCGATTTCCATCAAATCCACCACCGGAACCTGAATGGGGAGACCGCTGCCCTTCTTGAAACGCTGAACACGGCCGACTTCAAAAGTGGATACCAGCCCGGCATGTCCTTTCTGAATCAGGCAGGATTTGGCGGTGGTCCCGCCCATGTCGAAACAGAACATGTCCTTGATCTGGAACATTTTGCCGTAATGCTGGGAGGCAATCACAGCGGCCGTCGGCCCGGATTCGATGATTCTGACCGGATATTCGCGGGCGGTATCCACGGAGGTGATCCCGCCGCTGGAAAGCATGATAAAAAGCTTTCCCTTGAAACCGAGGAATTCCAACCTTTCCGAAAGCTTGGCCAGGTATTTTGCCGTAATGGGTTTGACATAGGCATTGGTGGCGGTGGTGCAGGTTCGCTCGTATTCGCGAATCTGGGGCAGCACCTCGTAAGAAGTCGACAGCGATAAATCAGGTGCATTTTTATTAACAATATCTTTGATCTGAATTTCGTGGACTGGATTCTCATAGGAATTAATCAGGCACACGGCCAGCGATTCGATCCCCGAATCAGCCAGCCCGGCAAGCACATGCTCAACCTCTGTGGAATCTAATTTGACCAGCACCCGACCGTCGGCAGCAATCCGCTCGGTTACTTCTTTGCGCAGTGACCGGGGAACAAGCGGTTCAGGATATTCGGCAAATATGTCATAGGCATCGTATCGGATCTCACGGCCGAGCTCGAGGACATCCCGAAAGCCCCGGGTGGTGATCAGTGCTGTTTTCGCGCCCTTTCTTTCGATGATGGCGTTTATCACCAGGGTGGTGCCGTGGATAATTTCATCAATTTCAGGCATGAATCCCGGAATCTTCTCCAGCAGGCCGCGAATGCCCTCCTCAACCGCGTCGGATGGGTCGGCCGGCGTCGTCAAACATTTGTTAATCTGAAACTCGCCGGTTTCATCATTGACCAGCACAAAATCGGTAAAGGTCCCGCCAATGTCGCAACCCAGTCTGTAGGAGGCGTTTTTCACCTAATTTCTCCTGTCTGAACTAAAATCCCAATCAACGCGATGTATTTATTTGCCGGATTGTAATTTCGAAATTCAAATCTCGAAATTCGAAACAAATCCGAATATCAAATGACAAAAATTCAAAAACCCTGAATGAATGGGCACTTTTAATTATATTTTTTTCTTATTATTTGGTTAATGTTTAAAACATTTGAAAATTCGAATTTATAATTTGTTTCGGATTTCGGATTTCGTGCTTCGATATTTTTCATAAAAAGAGCCTATATGAAACCGGTAAACCGAGCCATTTGTCGACACTCTTAACGGTCAATTTAGAAAATGCTGGGTTCCTGCCATTCACCAAAGACATCTCGAAACACACCGGCCATCTCCCCCACGGTTGCATAAGCCCGGCAGCAGTCCACCAAATGGGGCATTACATTTTTTCCTTCACGCGTGGCCTTTTCCAGCTCCTTGAGCAGGCGCGTGACCTCCCGGTTATCACGGGTCCGGCGAAGCTCCTTTAAGCCGTCGACCTGCTTGTCGGCCCATTCTTCGCTGTAATTATGAAGCTCCACATCGGTCTGGGTTTCGCTGCCTTCTGTATATTTGTTGACACCGACTTTAATGTATTCGCCCTTTTGAATTCCCTTTTCATATTCGTAAGCCTGCCGGGCAACTTTACGCTGGATAAAACCGGTGGCAACTGCATGGACCATTCCACCGACCTCCTGAATCTGCTTCATTTCATCCAGGATTTTTGATTCCATCTGTTTGGTCAGGGTTTCAACAAAATATGAACCCGCCAGCGGATCAACCGTATCGCGCAGGCCGACCTCGTCCATAATGATTTCGAGGGTTCGCAAAGATAAGAGCGCCGCTCTTGGCGTCGGTATCGTATAAGCTTCATCAAAAGAGCACAGAGCGGTGGTCTGGGCACCGCTGAGCGCCGCGCCCAACGCATAAAATGCCCCGCGCATGATATTGTTTTCCGGCTGATCCTTGGTCAGGCCGCTGCCGCCCCCGCCAAAAAGCCCCCGCAGAAACAGTTTTTTCTTTTCCTGAACGCCGTACTCTTCTTTGAGCATCTTTGCCCACAGTTTGCGAGCGGCGCGGAATTTGGCAATCTGTTCCCACAGGTTGCCGAAAACATTCAGATTAAAGGAAAACTGTCCCACGAAATCTTCAACGGCAAGCCCCCGGGAGTGAACATTTTCGATGTAAGCCCGGGCAATTTCAAAAGCGCAGGCGATTTCCTGCGCCGGGTTGGCTCCGGATTCGCGGATATGATAGCCGCAGATACTGACCGGATTGCAGCGCGGCAGCTCACGAACCGAATATTCTATGCTGTCTCCGACCAGCCGCACCGCGTGCTCCACGGGAAATATCCAGGCGCCGCGGCCGATCATTTCTTTGAGGATATCGTTCTGCGGGGTGGCACTGATTTTTTCTTTCGGGTAGCCGAATTTTTCTGCTGCGGCCTGATACATGGCCAGCATAATTGAAGCGACCGCATTAATGGTCAGGCCCGATCCGATGCGATCCAGCGGGATTCCATCAAAAGCGATTTCAAAGTCGCGCAGCGAATCGACGGCCATCCCCACCCTTCCGACCTCACCCAGGGCCCTGGGGTGATCGGAGTCGTATCCCATCTGCGTCGGCAAATCAAAAGCAACATTCAAACCGGTTTGCCCGTGGGAAATCATTAATTTAAAACGTTCATTGGTCTCCTGCGGCGTACCAAAACCGGTGTATTGCCGTGTCGTCCAGGCCCGTGAGCGGTAGCCATGGGGATGCAGGCTGCGGGTGAATGGATATTCTCCGGGATCCCCCAGATCGCCTTCGTAGTCAAAGCCGACTTCTGCGAGGTCTGCGGGGGTGTAAACCGGCTTAATCTTGATCCCCGACTGGTAGATGACCTCTTTAATCGCGTCCTTTTGATCTTTTAGATATTTGGCAACTCCCATTTTCAACTCCTGAAAAGTGGCTAAAATTAAAAATGCCTAAATTGCCTAAAATAAAAATAAGGCAAAATCCGTAATTCAAATTTAGGCATTTTAGATCATTTGTTTTTGAAGGCATTTTGCAATTACCTGACGACCTTTTTGATGCCGGCCACGATTTCATCAAAGTGCGCGCCTCCTGGAAATACGCCGGCAATGCCCAGTTCATTTAGACGAGATATGTCCTGTTTGGGAATAACGCCTCCAACGACCACCGGAATTTCATGGAGTCCTTCAGCGTTCATCATTTCCAAAAGCTTCTGACAGATGGGGATGTGGGCGCCGGACATAATGCTCAAACCGACCACATCCACTGCTTCCTGGACGGCGGTCCTGACAATCTGCTCAACGGTCTGGTGAAGGCCGGTGTAAATAACCTCCATACCGGCATCCCTTAAAGCCAGGGCGATTACCTTTGCCCCGCGATCATGTCCATCCAGACCGGGTTTGCCGATCAGTATTTTTATTTTCTTTGCTGTCATATCGATAATCCCTTGACCATTCTAGAAGTGGGAAACCACTCCTATTCCAGCCGCTGCCGGTCATATTCCTTTAAAACCACTTCCTGCCCTCTTAGGATATGCTCCCGCACCATGCGCTCCGCACCCTCAGCATCCCGCTTGCGAATGTATTTCAACATTTTTTTGTGGTCCTGGTTGCTGGTCGATGCAAATTGCCTTTCTTTCAGGATCATTTGCCGGTAACGGTAAATTTGATCGCGGAGTCCATTGATGATGTTAATCAGCTTGGGGCTTTTGCTCAGGTTGTAGAGCAGATCATGAAATTCTGTATTGATTGCCGGCAGCAAATTCATTTTTTTACCGTCCAGCGCAATTTGAAATTCCTCGATTTTGTTTTCCAATTCCTTCAGTTCTTGCGCCTGGTGTTTGACAGCGGCCAGCCGGGCGGCATAGCCTTCCAGCACGCTGCGAATACCGAAGGTTTCTTCAATATCATCCCGGTTAAGACCCTGAACCGTGAAGCCTCCTCGCGGTTGGCGCTCGATAAGGCCCTCACGCTCAAGCTTATGAATCGCCTCTCGCACCGGCGTTCGGCTGATTCCCAGAGTTTCGGCAATGTGGCTTTCAACCAGCCATTCACCCGAGGAGATTTTGCCTCTGACAATCGAATGCTTCAGGCTTTCAAAAACATGCTCTCCCAGAGATTTTCGTTCCTGAAACGCCTGCAGCGGCCCAATAGCCAAATCATTTAACTCTGCTTTCTTTCTCATGGTGTCGCCTTACAATCCCTTAAATTCATCACTGAAATGAGGGTTTCATTTTCTAAATAACGCCATTTTCTTTTAACCGGGCAAGATCGTTCTCAGAATATCCAAGTTTCTTGCCGTATATCTGGCTGTTGTGTTCACCGAAACGCGGGGGAAATGAAAGCGTGCGATCGGACTGTTCTAAAAACGGTGTCATATTCGGCGGAGGTGCCAGCGTAATGCGGGTACCGGTGGCAGGATCCTGGGCATACAGCAGCCGGCGTTCGACCAGCGGATCTTTGATAACATCATTGACGGGTTTGATTCTGCTGATGGGAACCGTGATGGCGGTAAAAAGTTCAATCAGATCTCCAGATTTTTGCTGGCGGGTAATCGCGTTGATCGCTTCATTCAAATTTTTCACATCCTTGATGCGGCCCGCGTTTTTCTCATAGGCTGGCTGGTCCAGGCTTTTAAAAATTTCCTGGGATACCATTGTTTTCCATTGACGGTCGTTGCCGACCGCCAGATAGATAAATCCGTCCCGGGTCTGATACACGGAAACCGGCGCAAAGAATTCATGGGTGTTTCCCCTGCGGCTGATGTTCTTCTTGAAACTGGCCGTCAGGGTGATCGGCACCGTCAGCCATGATACCGATGATTCAAACATGGCCATGTTGATGCAACTGCCTTTGCCGGTGACCTGGCGACGGTAAAGCGCTTTCATGATCAGCCCGTAAGCGTGCTCGCTGGTGCCCATATCCGGCAGGGGTATGCCCACCACCTGGGGATCGCCACCGGCCTCACCGGTCAATTCCATTAAGCCGGATCGGGCCTGCAATATCGGATCATAGGCCGCTTCATTGCTGTCCGGGCCAAACCCGGTGACTCCCAGCCAGATGATATCGGGTTTGATCGACTTTAAGCTGTCGTAATCGATTCCCAGCTTCTGATAATTTTTTGGAAGCTGATTGGTCGCAAAAATATCCACATCAAGCGTTTTAATCAGGGAGTGAAAGATTTTTTGACCCGCATCCTCTGCCAGATTCAGCGTCAGCGCTTTCTTGCCGGCATTGATGCAAAGGAAATATGAATTCATCCGTTCTTCATTTAAAACATTTTCGCCGATGAAGCGATTGGGATCACCGTAAACCGGATGCTCCAGCCGGATGACATCCATTCCATCCTGAGCCAGGCGATAGGTCAGGTATGGCAGCACCGTCGCCTGCTCCAGGGAAACTACGGTAAGGTCGCCAAATAAATCCATAATGTTCTCCCTTGAATATTTATTTGGGGGTTAAAAATGTGAAGCTGTTTTTCTAAGTGTCGCCGGTGCCATAAGGTGTGGATTCAACACGTTTTTGTATACGGTATACAAAGTACAAATGTCAAGAATTGTTTTCGGCGCATCATCGATTTCATCATGTCCGGGTGCGCGTTTTGATTCTGAAACCATGGAGTTGACGCTTTCTGCTTTGCATATTGACATAAGTTAGAGATCATTCTCTAATAGCGAAAAATGGCCTCGGCAAGTGAGGAAACCAACATGAATCGGAGAATTGAAGAACTGAATAAAGTTGCCGGCAAAATCGAGCAGCATGTCAATGCTGCTGTGGGCCGCTGGCGCGCCCTGTCTGAAGAAATTTTAACATTTCGCCTTTCAGAAGATGCCTGGTCGATTAAGGAAATCATCGGCCATCTGATTGATTCGGCCTCCAACAACCAGCAGCGGTTTGTGCGGCTGCAACTGGTAAAACGCCTCACCTTCCCCGACTACGGACCGGACAACATCCACTGGGTTCGAATCCAGTGCTACCAGCAACGTAATTGGGAAGAATTACTGGGCCTCTGGCGGTATTTCAATATTCAACTGGCGCACATTATCCGCAGGGTCGATCCAGATTGCCTTGACCACGTCTGGCAGCTCGAAGGCAAAACCGGCGTTGCGCTTTTTGACCTGATGAAAGATTATCTGAGGCATTTAGAAGATCATCTGCAGCAGATAAGCGATACATTAGAAACTTTTGAAAAGCGTTAAAGTAATGGTCGCACAATGATGCCGCAGAATGGATAGATGCATCTCGATATGAACTGGAGACTTTTAAAAACCATCATCGCGTTACCTGGAATGGCGCTGGTCTTTGTACCGGCAATTATTTTAGCCATCGCGGATAACACAAATTTCTCCCATCATTTCGCAACGCCGCACCGATTTTTATTCTGGCTGGCGCTTTTACCGGCGGGGGCCGGCCTCGGGCTGGCTGTCTGGACGGTAAAATTGTTCATGATATTTGGCGAAGGGACTCCCGCGCCCTGGGACCCCCCGCAAAGACTGGTCATTCGGGGCCCCTACCGTCATGTGAGAAACCCGATGATTACCGGTGCACTGCTCATGCTACTGGCCGAAACCATGCTGTTTCAATCCTGGCCGCTGGCGTTATGGATGGGGGTCTTTTTTATTGGCAACGCCATCTATTTTCCGCTGGTCGAGGAAAAGGGCCTGGAAAAAAGATTCGGGGAAACTTATCGCGTTTATAAAACCCGTGTCCCGCGCTGGATTCCACGGCTTCGGCCCTGGCAGCCGGAAAAAGATAAAATTTAAAAGGAAACAAACGGCTGGTTGAAATAGACGGGTTGTCTGTGAAAGGGTTAACGGCTTATATGGAGGTATGATAATGATCAAGCGTAGAGCAAAAAAGCTTCATTTTGGAAAAATTGGTTTTATCTTCTTTGTTTTTGTTCTGGCCTTATTTCCTTCGCCATCCATTGCAACAACCCTTCGGGCAGTGACATTTGAAGAATTGTTGCAATACGCTGAATTTGTTTTTGAAGGACAGGTAATCGCGGTTGAGTCCGTCATGCCTCCTGATGGTCCCCTTCCGAGCACGTGTGTTTTGTTCGAGATCAGCGAGGTATTTAAAGGAAGCCACGCAGACGATACGGTTGAACTTTGTTTCCTGGGGGGAATCAGCGGGGAGTATACGGTCCGGATCGAGAATATGCAATATCCAAAACTTGATGAGAAAGGTATTTACTTCGTTAAATCGCTGGCACGTCAATATAGCAACCCGCTCTACGGGTGGAAACAAGGCCACTTTATGATTGAAACCAGCCCTTATACCTCCAGAGAACACGTGATCACAGCCGATCGTCAACCGGTGTCCGGCATCACATTGGAAGAAGCGCCGCCCCCTGGGTTAAGCAAAGGTGCGGCAATGGGTGTAAAAACCACAGATCGATTGCAAATTGAAAACGCCTGGACAGTTGAAGAGTTCAGGAAAAATCTGCGTTCGATGCTGGAGGCTCTGAGATGAGATGCCTTTCATCTGTAATCGTTATTTTCGTCATTTTAATTTCAAATCCGGTCGGTACATATGTGATTGAAGGGCATAAATGGCCAGAAGCGAGGACCGTGTTTCATGTTGACATTCCTGGCCCTGACGGACTTTGGAATGACGCATTTGAAACAGCGATGATTAGATGGAATGATCCAACAAATTTTGAATTTCAAATCGTTAGAGATAGCTATGGGGATCCATGTAATGATCCGAATGTTAGTGATGCTAAAAATGGCGTTGCGTTTTCAGATAGTGTCTGCGGTCGCGCCTGGTCAGACCAAATAATCGCCATTTCCATAACTTGGGTCAGAAACGATACGAATGAGATCGTTCAAACCGGAATTTTGTTTAATAGCGATGATGACTGGGACGTCTACTCCGGACCGTGGTGGAGAGACCCTTATTTCGGGATCAATGACTTCAGACGTATTGCCGTTCATGAGTTGGGACATGGTCTGGGTTTGGGCCACGAAGACGCTGCAGAGGCGATTATGCAGAGCCAGGCGGGTGACATAGAATACCCCACGGCCGATGATATTGCGGGCGTAAATTTTCTATATCCTGTTTCCGCAGATAATGGCAACGGGGGAGGCGGTGGCGGTGGCATCTGCTTTATTGCCGTCATTAGTGGGGATTAGGTTAGCGGGCCGGTCATTTTCAAAACAGGATCATGAGATTTCACCCCATTATGGCTTGCATAGGCTCAATTACCCGTAACTGCCAGGTATCAGTGCGCTTGAGTCAAGGTGTTTCTCCAACATGTCCGCAGTACTGGATCGGTTTGAAAAATTGCAATATTTCGGATATCTGCAATCAAGGGCAACCTGTGGTACTCTCATCGGCACTTGATGTTACCTTGCGACATTTGACTGAAAAATCGATTATTCTTGACAGGAATGTCCATTTTCCGGTATGAGGTGGCCAGTTGTGCGCTTCCTGAAGCTCAATTGAACACCTCAAATTAAATTCCACTCTCAATACGCGCTACGATTCATTTGCTTTGAAACGGCACCTCGCTTCTAATTTGCATCTCCTGCTGAAATAAACGGCAATTTTCTCAGAAGTTAGCTTAAAAATTTAGGTGAAAAATCCACTTTATATTTGCCTGCCTGATGGTGGACCCGTTTGGGTTAGTCTCAAAACAAAACCAATACAAGGAGGTGTATCATGTTTAAATCAACAAGACGTTTGAAATTGACGATGTTATATTTGTGCACAATAATTTTTTCGTTCACTGGATACGCCGCCGCCGAATCCCTGTGCGACTGTGCAATGAGAGGAGACATTCAACACGTAAATCTTTTGATTGCAGAAGGCGCCGATGTAAATATGGTTACCAGGGCTGGTGCCACGCCTTTACATTTTGCTGCTGATAGAGGACACAAGGAAATAGTGCAACTGCTAATCTCAAAGGGTGCTGATGTAGATGCCTTCACAAAATCTAAAAGTACCCCGTTAATGTGGGCTGCCGATCGTGGACACAAGGATGTGGTGGAATTGCTCGTTTTAAGTGGCGCTAATATAAATGCGGGCGATAGAGATGATGTAACCCCGCTACATCGAGCGGCCAGAAATGGCCACAAGTATGTGGCGGAAGATCTTATCTTAAAGGGTGCCGAGGTAAATGCGGTCAATACAGATGGTTCAACCCCTCTACATAAGGCAGTGGTAAATGGTCACAAGGATGTGGTGGAATTGCTCATTTTAAAGGGCGCTGATGTAAACGTTGTTAACAAATATGGCCTTACTCCTCTATCTCTCGCGATTGTCGCAAAACAAAAAGATGTTATGGAACTGCTTATCAGTCAGGGCGGGCACGAATAATATGAATTGGGGTATTGGCAATTTGTTTAGCAGGCAGGCAAATCAATTCTAAGTAAAGACCTAGTTTTGAAAAATTTTAAGGTGGGGTTATCAATAACTAAAAGAAACTGTGTTATTCCAACTCTGTTTTCATGCGGTTGATCAGCGACGTCATCATCTCTGCGATATACGGGCTCATGTTTTTGAATTCAACGCCGATTCCGCTGCGGGATACCTGAACAATTTCGCCTTTAACCTTGAATGACTTGCCAAATCCGGGCATCGAAAACGACAGGATTAGTTCTTCTCCAACAAACAAAGGCCTTTTCGTTTCGATAAACACACCCTTCTGGCTGATATTTTTGATGATATTTGAATAAACGCGGTCATAGGTCGCATAACTGACCGGAATCGAGCACGTTTTTCGGACAAAAGCCCGCCTTTCTTTAATCAGCAGATCTTCAGCATGTTGCAACAGCTCTAACTGCTTATCCTCAGGCAAGTTTAAAATAATCTGAAACAATTTCGGAATAACCACGTTGTATTTTTTTAAGGTAGTTTCCGGAACGTTCATACAGATTTGCATCCTTTACGATAAATTAAATAGTTCAAAACGTTATTTTAGTTTATTTCAATATTTGGATAATCAAAAAACTTTTCTTTAAATCCCCTTTCTATCACCAGGGGGACTGAAGACATTGAAGAGGATCTCCCGGTTACAAACTGCTTCTGAAAATTATATCGGATCATTTGCCGGTTAACTTTAGGAACTATCTCAAAAATGTGCCTACAGGCCAGAGCAAATTTGACCCGCAAATAGAAAAGCGTAAACGAAAGCTATTCGGCGGAAAATCAATATATTTATTTTATTTATATTTAATAAATTAAATTATAATATATAAACTATTACTTTAATAATTAGACGCGATTTTTTCAAGACTTAGGCCGTTTTCTGCGCACTGGCGGCACATTCATTTTTGCCCAGATCCATGATTTCCTGTTCTTCAGCGTCGACTTCCAATAGTCCGGCATTGACTTTGCGGATATCCGCGTACACTTCCGGCTGCGGCCGCATATTTCCTTTAATGAATTCGACAAACGCTGATTCGGTGGAAATGCTGTAAATATCGGAATTCCTTTTTTTTATGCTGCCCAGTGCGTCCGAAAAAATCTGGTCCGGGTTGGCTTCCTTCCAATCCATATAATGGCCCGGTAAAATGAGCAGGTCATCGTCCAGTTTCGCAATTTTGTTGTTAAGCGTACGATACAGCAGCTTTGACCATTCCTCGGCTTTACCGCCGAGATCGGGACGTCCGATCGATAAAATAAAGACGGTATCGCCGGTAATCAGGTATTGATTATCAATCATGTAAGACGTGCTGCCCGGCGTGTGACCCGGCATATGCAGCGCTCTGATTTCAGGTCCGCCTTTTGAAAAGGCGTAAACCTGATCATCGCCAATTTTCTGGTATTTAAAAGTCGCATTTTTAAAATCGTTTTCGTGCCCCACTATATGCGCGCCGCTTTCGGCCGCGATTTGCTTGCTGCCGGAGATATAATCAGCCTGCAGGTGGGTTTCGAAAGACTTGACGATTCGGGCGCCGTTCTTTTCAGCAAAGTTTTGATAAAAATTGACATTGCGGGACGGGTCAAACAGGACCATTTCGTGATTGGATATGAGTCCGTAACTGCAGGAGGCTTTTCCAGGACGGATAAACTGGAAAAGCTGATAAGCTTCATCATCAGCCACCCGTTTTGGCGCCAGCATATTTCCCCAGGTTTTGATTCCGCCCTCAAGATAACGGACATCCTTAAAACCGTGATTGACCAGAATCTCCCCAACATATCTGGCAGAGCCTTCCTTGGCGCAGACGATCCGCACCTTTTCGGCCGCCGGCACCCTGGCCACGCTTTCTTCCTCGTGTTCGACAAATTCCACGTAGGGCACATTGACCATATCGGAAAGGAAGGGCCCTTCGACTTTGAAGCGGTCAAACTCTTCATTCACGCGTACGTCCAGCAATAAAAATTCTGCTCCTGGCTCAGTCACCCACTTAAAAAGATCTTCTGCTTTGTAGGATGTTAGTTCCATGTTTACCTCCTCTTTGTTGGTTGGCCCTTTGCCCGTTGGCCAGTTAGCCTGTTGAGCGTTTAAAAAACAGGCATTTCCATTTTTAACGGGCTCAGCGGGCGCAACCGGCTAACCTTGTATAATTTTTTCATTTGAGAGCCGGCGAAATTAAATCCGTTACACCTCATTTTAAAAACCTTTGCGCCCTTGCGTCCCACGCCCGCCATCGCGAGCCGCTCGGGCGATACCGGCGGGTTTGCGTGAGGATTTACATGCAGGGCTATTTCCCCTTAAAGCGCGGTTTGCGCTTTTCCAAGAAAGCGGCCTGCCCTTCCTGCATGTCTTCGCTCATCAGGGCGGCTCTAAAAATCGTTTGTGCTTCCCGGGCCCGGGTTTCATCCAGGCGGCTGGATTGTGTCAGCAAATTGATGACTTTTTTTATACCCGTTAAGGCCAGCGGTGCATTTTCGGCAATCTCTTCAGCCATGCCACGCGTAAAGTCTTCCAGTTCGCTGCCGGGCACAAGATAATCCACGAGGCCGAGCGCTTTGATTCGCTGACCGGTGTAGGTGCGGCCGGTAAAAAATATTTCTTTGGTGCTTTGCAGTCCGATGCTTTGAATAAAACGCTGCAACCCGGCCCAGGGATAAACCAGCCCCAGTCTGGCCGGTGGCATGCCCATGCGGATGTCCTCTGCACCAATGCGAATGTCACAGCACATGGCCAGTTCACACCCCAGGCCAAACGCAAAGCCATTCAGCATGGCGATCACCGGATACGGAAAGTTAACCAGACGTTGCAATAGCGTCTCAACCTGATCCAGGGATTTTAACCTTTGATCCGCATCCTCTTTGGATTGGGTGGGCAGCGAACCGATATCAAAACCCGAACAAAAGGCCTTATCTCCTGCTCCACGCAGAATAACAACCCGCACCGCTTCTTCTTCAGCCAATTTTTTCAGAGTAGACCCGAAAAGCTCGACCATTCCAAGAGAAAGGGAATTTTTCTTTTCCGGCCGGTTGAGGGTCAGGGTGCATATGTTGTTTTTGGTCTGTTGCTGTATCAGTTTGTCTTTCAAATATGGCCTCCATTGGGGTCTGGTTGAATGGTTGTGGGTTCGGAAGTTTTCCATTTCAAGCCTGGCATTCCCGCGATGGCGGGAATCCAGATATATTTTATTTATAGATCCCCGCTTGCGCGAGGATAATGGCTGGATGCCCGCCTGGTGCGGGTATGACCGTAAAATTCCCCGCCATCTCAATTCGCCTATTCGCTGATTCGTGAAATAGTTTGGATTACGCTGCAGTTATAAACGAGCGTTGCCCGACAATCAACCCCCATTCTATTTCAACTCCCCATGGTATACGGTGTGAGCGGCACCCTGCCGCGATACGCAACGGAGAGATGTTGCGCTGCCTCGTCTTCGTATGCGTCCTGTTAGAGGATATTTTTATTTTCACATTAGGTTCAAAAGGAAACAATTGACACTTTTGCATCGTATACAGTATACAGAAAGCAAACAGGACCACTTGACCGCAAAGATACGCGGAACCCGTCTCAGCCTATAAAACCGCTATATGCCCATAATCAATAAAGGATAGACGACCATGGCAAAACCCAAAACACATCAAAGTGAATTGGAAAGATTGGCGTTTCTAGAACAACAGGCCGACATCGGCGGTGGTCAGAAAGCCGTCGACCGTCAGCATGAGAGAGGCAAATTGACCGCCAGAGAACGCCTCAACCTGCTTTTCGATCCGGGCAGTTTTGTGGAGGTCAACAAACTCGCCGAGAGTCAGTCGGTCGACTTTGGTATGCAGGAAAAGAAAGTTCCCGGTGATGGCGTTGCGACCGGTTATGGCACCATAGAAGGCCGGCTGGTGTTTGCATATGCCCAGGACGTTACGGTTCTCGGTGGGTCGGTCGGCACCATCCACGGACAAAAAATCTGCCGCATCATGGATGAAGCCATAAAAGTCAAAGCACCCCTGGTGGCATTAAACGATTCCGGCGGCGGCCGACTCCACGAAGGCTTTTTTGCATCCAGAGGCGTTGCCGGCATGTTTTACCGAAATACGGCGGCTTCGGGCCTTATTCCTCAAATTACCGGCATGATGGGCTCCAGCGCGGGAGTGGCCGTGTACTCTCCGGCGCTAACCGATTTTATTGTCATGGTAAAAGGCAAAAGCCATATGGTGATCACCGGACCCGGGATCATCAAATCGGTGACCGGCGAAGAAATCAGTCTGGAAGAACTCGGCGGGGCCAAAGTCCACAGTGAAATCACCGGAACCGCGCATTTTGTTGCCGACAGTGATGAAGAATGCATCGAGGTTATTAAAAAACTGCTCGGCTACCTGCCTTCCAATAACAGTGAAAATCCGCCGGTCGTCAAAACCGGCGACGATCCCGAGCGCATCGACAGAAAGCTTAAAGAAATCGTCCCCGCAGACTTCAAAAAATCTTATGACATGCATCAGGTCATCGAGCGGGTGGTCGACCAGGGAACCTTTTTCGAAGTCCAGCGCAGATTCGCCCTGAACATCATCGTCGGGTTTGCTCGGATGGACGGTCAGGTGGTTGGCATCGTCGCCAACCAGCCGCGAATAAAGGCCGGCTGCCTGGATGTCGATGCTTCCGACAAAGCCGCCCGCTTCATCCGTTTTTGCGATGCATTCAATATCCCATTGATCAATTTTGTGGATGTCCCCGGGTATTTTCCCGGTGTGGCCCAGGAGCATGCCGGCATTATCCGTCATGGGGCCAAAATGCTCTATGCCTATTCAGAAGCCACCGTACCCAAAATCACGCTGGCTTTGCGCAAGGAGTACGGCGGTGCCGTGATGGGAATGTGCTGTGTGGGCATGGGCGTCGATCTGATGCTGGCCTGGCCGATCGCCCAACTCGTGGTGCTGGATACCACTGCTGCGGTGGATTTAATCTTTCGCAGGGAAATTCAGGCGGCCGAAAGCCCCGATGAACTCAGAAAGCAGAAAATCGAGGAATACGATTATAAATATTCAAACCCGTATCACGCCGCATCCAACATGCTGGTAGACAGTGTCATCAAACCCAAAGAAACCCGGCCGGCATTGATCAAGGCTTTGAGCATGCTGCGCAATAAACAGCGGCCTGAAATTAAAAAAAGGCATGGTAATATACCGCTGTAAAATATAGATTGCTCATTGCGCTTCAATAGCCCTTGAATTATAAGGTGCTGATTAGGTCTTAATAAATTCGAAACACCAAATCCGAATCTCGAAACAAATTCTAAATTCAAATTTTCAAATGACAAAAATTTTTAGACTGCTTGGTTTTGGTTTTAGAATAGAAGTGGTTTCAAAACCCCATCTGATGTCCAGCTTGTTTTTTCAGATCACCGGATAAGATTTTATTTTTGGTCATTGGAATTTTGAACATTTGATATTGTTTCGCATTTCGATATTCGGATTTAGAATTTTACCTGAAGTGAAAATTTAGCTTTAGCATAATTGCCTGAGGTGTAACTCAGAAAGGAAGAGCCTATGGACTACGACCTGACCAAAGAACAGCAGTACATTCAAAAAGCAGCCCGCGAATTTGCCAGGGGTGAATTTCCGGATGTGGCCCGTGAATGCGACATCAACGAAACCATTCCAATGGAAATCCTGAAAAAAGCGCGCGAACTGGATCTCGTCGGGCTTTTCATTCCCGAGGAATACGGCGGTCCCGGACTCGGCTTTTTCGAGCAGGCGCTAGTGCTGGAAGAGTTCTGGAAAGTGGATCCGGGTATTGCACAGCAGCTTTGTTCGATATCATTTGGAGCTGAAGAATTGATTCTCTTCGGCACCGAGGAGCAAAAAAAGAAATACCTGCCGGCGCTATTTAAAGGTAACGGCATTTTGGGCTTCGCGATCACCGAGCCGGATGCCGGCAGCGACACCGCTTCAGCCACCACATCGGCCGTTAAAGATGGCGATGACTACGTCATCAACGGCAGTAAAGTGATGATCGGCAATGGCACGGTGGGAACCCACATGCTGGTTTACTGCCTGACCGATCCGGATGCAAAATCCAAAACCGGACGGCACAGCATCATCATGGTGGAAACCGATCGCGAGGGGTATAAGGCCGACCCCATGCACGGCAAGATGGGGCTCCGGGCTTCGGATACGGCCGCGATCTATTTCAATAATTGCCGTGTTCCCCGGGCAAATCTGGTCGGCGTGGAAGGCAGCGGTTTTATCCAGCTGATGAAATTTTTCGACCATTCCCGGGCCTATGTCGCCGCCCACGGTGTCGGCCTGGCACAGGGCGCTCTGGATATGGCGGTCAAGCATGTCAAGGGCAGGCAGCAATTCGGCCGTCCGCTGGCCGCATTTCAAAGCACCCAGTTCAAGATCGCCGAGATGGCCACCAAGGTCGAAACCGCCCGCAACATGGTCTACAAATCCGCCTGGTTGCTCGATCAGGGCAAACCGGATACGAAGTTGACGGCCATGGCCAAGATGTATGCCTGCCATGTGGCGGTGGAAGTCGTGGACGAAGCTCTGCAGCTGCACGGCGGCTACGGCTACTTCAACGACTATGACGTCGAGCGCTTCTACCGCGCCGCCAAGGTTCTGGAGATTTATGAAGGCACCAAGGAAGTGGAGAAGATTATTATTTCAAGAGAGGTCCTGGGCAAATTTTAAAAGTAGAAATAAAAACGGCAATAACCAAAAGGTGGCGCCTTGTTGACCCCGCCAATGGCATTATTTGAAAACGCTTATTCAATCAATTCAGTGATTGAGTTGTTTGCATATTCTGGCAACATGCCCACCATTCCAGTCTCTATCTTTTTACCACTTTGTGCTAGATTAATATTTGAGATGCACTCTATCTTGATACCACGCCTGCCTCAAGCTGCTTTGCATACACAAGGTAATAGTTGCGTGCACAGGCGTTAGTCTGGTCGTCTGCAAGAGCACGCAAAGCTGCTATTTTAACGGAGCGGGCAGCATCAAGATGCCCCCCGTCCAAAGTGTTAATAATATCGGCTATCTCCATTGCCCACTGGTGCTCCCCTTTTTCCGCTGCCTGATGCATTTCTTTTGCCAGTGCGTCAGCTCCACCTGCAAGTTTGGCGATGCGCACTGCTTTTTCCTTTGGCGGGGTGGGGAAAAGGTTTGTGGGATTGCCGTCAAACCAACCCAGTTCACCACAGGCATAGGCCTTTGCTGACCACGCCACAGTGCCGTAAAACTCCTGCAACGCATACTGGCCTGCAAGCTCATCTGGCAACTTCACATACGCTGCAAGCTCATCAAGATACAGGCCGTTATTCATGCCTTCTGCCGTTTTTTCAATAACATATCGAATAGCGTCCCTATAGCTTGAAAGCGCCTTCTTCACAGCTTCGGCACCCGTAATAGGCCGCGTATGTCCGGGGATAAGATAGTCGGCGTTCATGTTTACCATAAAATCAAGACTGTCTGCCCATATATTAAAATCACGATATTTTGTGCCACGGATAGCATACAAATTAGGGAACGCCTGATAAAAATTATCACCGCCGAATAACAGTTTGGCTTCAGGCATCCACACCACAAGCGCGTCATCGGTCTCACCCGGCGCGCTATACATTTCAAGAGTTACCCCTTCAACCGTAATAACCTCCCTTTCACCGCTAAACTGTTTTGTGGGCGGCATAAATCCTTGCCCAAGGCCTTCCTCAGGCTTGTCCGCGGGGCCAAGGCCAATGTTGACGCGTTCGGTAAACGGCTCCAGCCACTTTATGCCGAACTGACGTATGGTGCGTTGTTGCAATATTTTATATGGTCCTTCGGTGGTTGCCAGCTCGTTGGCAAGGTTGTGGCGTGCGTAAATTTCAGGGTTCCCGCCTTCTGCAAACACCGTGGCGCCGCTCACATGGTCTCTGTGTCCGTGCGTATAGATAATTGCCCGTACAGGCTTATTCGTAATCTTTCTGAACTCTTTCAGGGTATTCTCCGCGGCTTTAGTGCTGTCCGTTGTATCTATAATAATGACGCCTTCATCACCCGCTATCATTGTGGAAACAGAAGCACCGAAACCCACGGATGCATATACATTGGGAACAACCTCGATAACGTCTTTACGAAACATAGCGGAGTGTGCGCGAAGTGCTTCAAATTTTTTGCTGGCCATACTCTCCTTTCCTTTTGTTCCTGTATTTAATGTAAAACATATCTTAACAATTAGGTCTGATGGATGTTGTGATATATTCAATTTGTGTTGAATTTGGAAACTGTAGATATTGATACCAATCTGCGGTGCCTCTATTTTTGTGATGCATTGAGAATTGACCAAAAATCGAAGTTCTTGTGGTACGGAAATGGTATCATTACAGTTTTGCAGATTATATCGAAGTTCAAATATTGGAATGTAAGATCAAGTATCGGCTTTTAGAGTTTATTTCATTCGATATTTGGCGGGCTTTACGCACTTTCGTTCATTTTAGGCACTTTTTTTAATGCTTCGTACCCGGTCTGCAAAGCCAGCAGCGAGGCGTCCAGCATTTTTGGGCGGCTGCCGAACCTTTTTCTTAAAACTTTCTTGATGTCTGTTAAGGAACAAAACAGGTTTATCCTGTTTCCGGTCTTTTGACCGGCCCGCGCCAGGGCATAACCCAGCACAATCAGATTAATGGATTTCGGATTTGAAATCTCCTGGGCGAGTTTGTCGGCGTCGACACCTTTGGCTGCCGTATGATCGTCGACACTTAAGTCATTGCCGCTGTTAACCACCGCCCAGCCCCCTTTTTTCAGATAAGATCCGTGCTGGGCAATATTCTCGTCTTTTAAAACCAGCAGCCCGTCGGCCTGCAAAGGCCGGATCAAAGGGCTTGAAAAATCGCCGACCTTAAAATGTGAGACGACCGTTCCGCCGCGCTGCGCCATGCCGTGGGTTTCGGATGCAAATACCGGCAGTCCTTTATCGATGGCCGCCTCGGCCAGAAGACCCGTAACAAACAAAACCCCCTGCCCTCCCACTCCGCTGATCAGAATTTGCTGTTTTATTGCCTTGCCCATTGCTCCCTCTTCTGAAGTTATTCGTTATTGGTTAGCGGCCGTCATTGCGAGTACCTGAAAGGTGCGAAGCAATCTTTTCCAAAACTGGGATTGCTTCGGCTGCGCCTCGCAATGACCGGTTACAAGACTCCGAATTCAGGCTCCAATAACAAATAACAGGTAACTGTACTTAACGTTTCTCCACGAAGGCCCCTTTGGGGCAGACATTGAGACACACGCCGCATGACGTGCACAGGACCGGATCGATGCTGACGTGCTTGTTTTCCTTGTCGTCATGAAAAATCAGGGCCGGGCATTCGAAATGCTTGATGCAATAGCCGCAGCCGTCGCATTCGTCGCTCACTTCAACGGGTATGATTTCGCCGCTCTCGCCCTGCCGGGCCCGGTGAAGCACGCAGGGATATTTTGCAATCACGACTGCCGGGCCCTTGCTGCGGCTGTACTTGACGGCATCCTTCAGCAGCGGGATAAACTGAGTCAGCTCATAAGGGTTGCCTTCCCGTATGAATTTAACCCCGCACCCCTGAACCAGGGATGCGATATCAACGGTTTCAGTGGGCTCGCCGCAGGCCCCGTGTCCGGTGGCCGGTGTGGGCTGATTGCCGGTCATGGCCGTGGTGCGGTTGTCGAGGACCACCAGCACAAACCCGACTTTCTGGACGACCGCGTCGATCAAGGCCGGCACTCCGGCGTGGAAAAAGGTCGAATCACCGATGGTGGCCACGATGTCCGGTCTTTTCTCTTCATTTTTATAGGCATGATAAAAACCTGCGGCCTGGCTGATGGCAGCGCCCATGCACAGCACCGTGTCGACAGCTCCGAGATTGAGGCCCAGGGTGTAACAACCGATATCGCTGGTGTAGATGCCCCTGGGGGCAGCCTTTTTTATGGCAAAAAAGCTGGCGCGGTGCGGGCAACCGGGACACAGCGTCGGGCGCCTGCCCGGCGCTGATTTGACGGAAACCGCCTCTGACTTGAGCCCGGCAAAGCCGCTGACAATTTCCTGAATCTTTTCAGGGCTGAGTTCACCAACCCGCGGAACCGTATCGGACAATTTGCCTTTAACGCGATAGCGGTCCGCCAGTTGCATCTCGATAACCCCCATGGTCTCTTCGATAACCAGAACCGTTTCATAGGTGTCGATGATATGCTCGATAAACTTGCGGTGCAGCGGAAACGGCTGAATCACCTGATAAAAAGGAATTTTTGACCAGATTTTCAATTCTTTTAAAATGTCTTTGGTGTGGGCGGCCGCCACTCCCGATGCGATAATCGCCCTGCTGGATCTGGCTCTGGGATTGAGTTTTTTGGGGGCCGTCGGCCGGTATTCAGCAATGGCGGTCAGCTTTTCTTCCAGCTCCCGGTGCAGCTGCAGCCTGAATTTGGGGGTTGCCGCCCAGCGGGCCGGATTTTTTTCAAACTGAGCCCGGCGTTTGTTTCCGGGGATAGCTCCGAGGGAAATGTCCTGCCGGGAGTGGCACACCCGGGTCGTGGGCCGCACCATCACAGGGGTTTTGAATGACTCGGACAGTTCATAGGCAACCCCCATCAGTTCTTTGGCCTGACGGGGTGAATCCGGGTCCAGCACCGGCACCTTGGCAAACATGGCCATCAGCCGGCTGTCCTGCTCGGTCTGGGAGGAATGGGGCCCGGGATCATCGGCGCTGATCAAAACAAAACCGCCTTTGATCCCCATATAGGCAGCGCTCATGAGCGGGTCCGATGCCACATTTAAACCGACCTGCTTCATACTGACCGCAGCACGCAGGCCGGTCTGGCACCCGGCATAGGCAATCTCGAAAGCGACTTTTTCGTTGACCGCCCACTGGGTGTGCATGGAAAGCGACGCTTCATTTTGAAAATCGGCCACAGCGGCGAGTATCTCGGAAGCCGGTGTCCCCGGATAAGAAGTCGCAATGGCACATCCGTTTTCGATCAAACCGCGCGCGATGGCTTCATTTCCCAGCAATAATCTTCGCTTGCTCACTAGTCTATTTCCTCTTATTTATTTTAATTACCACAGAGAACACAGAGATTGAGTTTATTCCAATGCAGAAAAGAATCCTCTATCAAACTCTTTTTCTCTGTGGACTCGGTGGTGAAATCATCATTTTTCAACATGAGCTTAGCTCGCAACCCGGAACCCGAAACGCCTTACAGCTCAAAAGATGTCACACTGATAATTAAGGGTAATGCACGCAGTTCCTCAACCACATCTTCCGGTATCGGCGAATCGGTCCGCAGATAAATCATGGTTTTGTCGCTACCCTCTTCCTGACCGACCCGCATGCGGCTGATGTTGATATGATGATTGCCCAGAAGCGTCCCAATACTGCCGATGGCGCCGGGTTTATCGTGATTATGGATCAGAATGAAGCGATCGACAGGCTCCAATTCGAGACGAAAGTTGTTGATATTGACCACCCGCGGGTTTTTACGACCGAAAATGGTCCCGGCCACCTTGTTCTGGCCTTCATCGCAAATGGCTTCGACGGTAATCAAATTCACATATTCTTCGGATTCGGCGATCTTGGCTTCGGTAACCTTGATCCCGCGCTCGCGGGCAAGAATCTGCGCGTTGACAAAGTTGACATCGTCTTTGATCATGGGTGTCATCAGGCCTTTTAAGACCGCAGTGGTCACCGGCGACAGATCCAGCTGGTTGAAATCACCGGCATAATCGATCCTTACTTCCTTGATGCCCCCCTGGGCCAGTTGAGCCAGCAGGCAGCCCATGCGGTCAGCCAGAGTTAAATAGGGGTTGAGCTTTTCCAGCAAGTCACCGCTGACCGGCGGGACATTGACGGCATTGATAACCGTTGCATCTTTGAGGTAGGCAATGATCTGCTCCGCCACCATGACGGCCACATTGGTCTGGGCTTCAAAGGTCGAGGCTCCCAGATGCGGCGTGCAGATGACGCGGTCAATTTCAAACAGCGGGCAAACCCCGGGAGGCTCGGTCTCAAAAACATCCAGAGCGGCTCCGGCCACCTTCCCCGATTTCAAAGCCTCGTTCAGATCGGCTTCGTTGACGATGCCGCCGCGGGCGCAGTTGATGATCATCACACCGTCTTTCATCTGATCGAAGGCCTTTTTGTCGATCAGGCCGGTGGTGTCTTTGAGCTTCGGCACATGTACCGTGACATAATCCGACCGCCGGTAAAGATCTTCAATTGAGACGGCTTCAAAACCGGCCTTTTCAATGGTTTCATCTGAAATGTAAGGATCGTGTACGATTACCTGCATCTTTAACCCGCGGGCGCGGTCGGCAACAATGGAGCCGATTTTGCCGAATCCGATAATACCGAGCACTTTATTATAGATCTCCCGACCCTGCAGTTTTTTCTTTTCCCATTTACCGTCTTTTAGAGTTGACGTGCCCCAGGGAATGTTGCGGGTCAGGGCCATCATCATCGCGATCGTGTGTTCGGCGGTGGTCACCACGTTTCCGGTCGGCGTATTCATCACCAGAACCCCCCGTTTGGTGGCAGCCGGGATGTCGACGTTATCCAGACCGATCCCGGCCCGTCCGACCACCTTGAGCTTTTTAGCCGCCTGCAGCAGGTTTTCGGTGACTTTGGTGGCGCTACGAATCACCAGCGCATCATAATCTCCAATGATTTTATTGAGCTCCTCGGGCTCAAGACCGGTTTTAACATCCACTTCGAATCCCGGTTCTTCCTGGAACAATTTAACGCCCGCTTCTCCGAGATTGTCACTGATTAAAATTTTCATGATATGCCCCCGAGTTTTCAACACTGTTATGTTTGGTGGTAAATGTTGTGGATATTTAGAAGTGGATTCTTGCATTTCAAACCGGGTGCTCCGCACCCCGCTGCATGTTCAACTATACGCACTGCGTGCTTTTGTCTTTTCGGCCTATGGGCAAAAATCCATGCCACCCGCCATGCGGGCAGTCGTTGACTCGCATCGTCTGGCAGAAAATCGAGCATAGAAAAAATGCTGGACTTATCATCACGAAAAATGTTTCAGGGTCGATGCTGATGGACCGAGCTTGCGATCGTTTAGAAGTGGTGGCTTTATCAGCTTGACACACTTCTGTATACGGTATACAAAAACCTGTCAAGGAAATTATCCGACGCTTAATTTTCGAAATACGTTGCCTTTAAGCGCTCGTTCCGATTAAATCCTTTTTTATAAAAATAGTTTTGAAACCTGTTTAACGGAAAGGAATGGCATCCATGAACGCTTCCAAAAAGCTCTATCAAACGGCATTGAACCCTTTGCTGATCAAACCCGCCAGGTCCCTGCCCGCTGAAATCGCTGTGATCGGCGCCGGCACCATCGGCCCGGATATCGGCTACTATCTGAAAAGCGCCATGCCGGACAGCCGGCTGTATCTGGTGGATGTCGTTGAAATGCCGCTCCAGCTGGCCGAAAATCGTATTGCCGGCTATACGGATAAAGCCGTTGACAAAAAGAAGATGAGTCCTGAAAAAGCTGCCGCTGTTCGTCAGAATATTGTCTACACCACAGATTACCAGCAGATTAAAAATTGCCAGCTGGTTATCGAAGCTGCCACCGAATCCATTCCGCTGAAACAAAAAATATTTGAAACCGTTGAAAAGATCGTTGATGAAAATACCATCATCACCTCGAACACCTCTTCGATTCCGGCTGACAGAATCTTTTGTCATATGAAAAAGCCGGAACGAACCGCCATCACCCATTTTTTCGCTCCGGCCTGGAGAAGCCTTCCGGTTGAGGTGATCGCCTGGGAAAAAGAAAGTCAGGAAACGCTGGATTACCTGTTCTGGTTTTTTGCCAGAACCGGCAAAGCGCCCATTATTACAGATAACGCCATCTGCTTTGTACTGGACCGCATCTTTGACAACTGGTGTAATGAATCCGCCTACTTATTGGATCGCGCCACCGCCAGCCAGATTGACAAAGTCGCCGAAGAATTCGTCTTTGCCGGGCCTTTTTTCGTTTTGAACCTTGCCCATGGGAACCCGATTATTATTGAAACCAACAGCCTGCAAATGGAAGAAGGCGCCCATTACCTGCCCGCATCCATTTTCACGTCGGTGGATCGTTGGCTCACTCACCGCCCGGGCAGCCCCGTGGAAGTCCCGCAGGACGTAGCGTCCGCCGTCCGTGACCGTTTGCTGGGCATCCTGTTTTCGCAATCCTTTGATATTATCGACCGCGGGATCGGTACCCCGGCAGACCTCAACTTTGGCTGCCAGGTGGCTCTGGGGTTTCGCAACGGCCCTCTGGATCTGATGCGGGATCTGGGAGAGGCTGAAGTCAAACGGATCATGGATCGATTTCAATCGGAAAGGCCGGGTTTTCCCATGCCGCTGCAGGCCCTTTCAGCTTATCAGGATTTTAAACGCTTCGTTCTGGTCGATGACATCGACGGGGTTAAGGTGATCACCATCCGACGACCCCAGGCCATGAACGCCCTCAATGATGAACTGGCAGATGAAATCCTGTCGGTTTTCAAAGAATTTGAAAATGATCCCGCAGTGAAAGGGTTTGTCATCACCGGCTACGGCACGGCCGCTTTTTCCGCCGGCGCAGACATCGGCAAATTCCCCGAAATGCTCGGCGATGCCCGGGCTTCAGCCCAGTATGCAAGGGATTGCGCCAATGTCCAGGTTTATATGGATCAAATGCAAAAACCTGTGGTGGCTGCCGTCAACGGCTTTGCCCTTGGCGGCGGGCTGGAAATGGCCATCCGTTGTCATGCAATTGTCGCTACGAAAAATGCCAGCTTTCAATTCCCCGAAATTACGCTGGGGATCCTGCCGGGGATCGGCGGCTGTGTGGTGCCCTACCGCAAATGGCCCCAGGGGGCCGAATTGTTTCATGAGATGATCTTTCTGGGGCGGCCGCTCAAGGCCAAAGAGGCCCTTGATGTCGGCATGGTGTCCCGAATCGTGGATGACTATCCCGCAATGCTTGCCGCAGCTTTGGAAGCAGTCAAGAGCCTGCAGGGCAAAATTACCCGCATTCCGGACGGTGAGATCAAAATCCCACAATTCAAAATTCCCGCTGAACCCAAAGCTGGCAGGCAGGCGCTCAGCAAAGAGGCGGTTTCTCTGACGGTGAAAGTGGTTCGCGAGGGTGCGGCGACCGCCAGTTTCAATGATGCTTTAGAAATCGGTTACAAGGGATTCGGAGAAATCGCCTGTACGGAAGCAGCCAGGGAAGGGATCTCGGCTTTCCTGGAGAAACGGCCTCCGGTATTCAAAAAATAGCAAAAATTTATATGTTTTTTTACATAACCATAATCTGCGAAAATCTGTGTAATCTGCGGATAAATATTCCCCCATCATGTGATACGCTAAAAGGATTCGCTTTTCATTTTCTGACAGTATCCCCTTCCCTGCCATAAACCGTCAAATTCATATTTGTCATTTAATTTAAAAGACTTATATTATTATCATAATGTAGTTGATTGCAGTTCCGAGAACGCATCAATGAAAATAAACACGCATATTTGCAGTCACAACAAGCGGATTCTGAGGAAATTTGGGTTTATTTTTTTATTGTTGTTATTTTCTCCGGTTTTATTCTCAAATCCAATTTTAGCGGAGAGTTCATACATGGTAGCTCAATTAAAAAAATACAATATTGGATGCACTCCCACGCCGCCGGATGCGATCGGCCCTTTTTACAAGCCCAAGGCGCCCGTGCGCAGCAGCGTGGGCAAAGGTTTTAAATTGAGGGGCAGGGTTTTGTCCTCCAGGGACTGCTCAATCATTCCACGGGCCCGTATTGAATTATGGATGGCAGGCCCCGAAGGGGAATACAAAGATGATTATCGTGCAACGGTGATACCAGAAAAATCCGGTGAATACCAATTCGAAAGCCACGTGCCGCCTTCTTATTTAAAACGGCCGCCCCATATCCACATACGTGTGACGGCTAAAGGCTTCAAAACGCTGGTCACCCAGCATTACCCGCAAACAGGTGGCGGCAGCGATGAATTTGACCTGGTGCTGATTCCTAAAAAGTAATTTTTTATTTAAATATCAGAGTATTATAATTTTTTATTTAAGTTTAAACTTTAAAATATAATGTTCTCTTTTTTTATTCCATATTCAAAAATAAAATCCAGATTTGCCGGCCCCGTTACCTCTGGCACTGGTTTTCAAACCGTTTTTCAATCATGTGAAATGGTAATTCCCCGCCCTCCAGGAGAAATCTGTAGAAGTCATTGTCTGCCAGCCGGGGGCCGTATTTTTTCTTCAACTGTTTAAATTCATGACTCCCGTAACAGTAGCATAACTGATATCCGGGATTCAGGCGGAAGCGGTCCAATTGCCTCGATGCTTCCGCCGCTGCAAAGCCGCATGTTTTTAATAGCTCAACTGCCCTGTTCTCTGAAAGCTTTCCGATCGTGAGTCCCACATCAATCTGACATCTTGCCGAGCGCCACAGGTCTCGCTTGAGGCTGACGAGCAATTCCATAGGGTCGTTTAAATAGCCGTATTCGATCAGCATGGACTCTGCATAGGACGCCCAGCCTTCATAAAAAAGGGGGGATTCGATCTGCCGGCGAATCGAGTTCTTTAGACTGCGTCGAAATGAATCCAGAAAATGGTGTCCGGGTATGGTCTCATGCGCGGTCAGCATTTTATATTCACGGTTCAGGCGTCTTTGCAGGTGATGATCGGTTTCTTTGTTATGATGCTGCGCGAAATCGGTCGAGATATAAAAATAGCTCTTTTCCCTCACATTCCGGCTAAAAGCGGCTGCGAAAGAAGCGGAACTCCTTACCGATTTAAGATAGGTGGGTGTGTATTTAATCTCGACGGGTAAATCCAGAAATTCATCACTAAAACCCTTCTGGCTGAAAAACGTTCGCAGGCGATTGATCTCATCTTCATAAAGGGCAATAATTTCAGCTTCCGCTGTCTGCGATGGCGCATAGGCATGATACAGCTGCGCCCAGGTTTTGCCGGCATCGATTTTCGCTTGCAGATCGTCGAGCCGGCCTAATATATCTTGCCATTCCTCCCTGGCGATGGCAAAAATGTCTTCAGGTTCATGGTTCGATAAAAAGTGGTCTTTTAAGGATATCTCCAAAGTGGATACCGCGAATCGCCGGTCGGGCTCGGGGGATGTGGACGTTAAGAATTGATTGAATTTTGCAAGGGAAATTTCGACATTTTTAATGAGTTTGTGAATCACATCATGATGATCTGGAAATCGCTTCGACAGCACAAGGCCGATTTCGTTCAGGTATCGCATGCAGTCTCGTGCCATGCGCAATGAGGCCCGGTAATAGGTTTCAGGTACAGATTGAATATTATCTATTCCATTCTGCAGGATATCCGGAGTGGAAGATAAACGAGCCAGCGCTCTTTGCCTGACCTCGCGGGAGTCCGCGGCGGGTTTGTTCAGCGCATGGTCCAGGCCGATAAAACCAATTTTTAAATACAACAGCGGATTGAACCGCCAGGAGCGCTTGGTGTCCAGTTCAATTAAAATACCGGCGGTATTGGCCTCAAGCAATTTGAGATCGATAAACCGATCGAGGTCCCCGTCACCTGTCTTCTCATTGGCTGCGGCAAATTCTTTATGAAAACCTTTGAGCTGACCGATGGATTCCTCAATGGCACGCGCATCTAATTTTCCCAGTTTGTCATAATGCTGGTCGGCCTCAGCCACTCTGGGAAAAAAGTCAAATTCATCGCTGGCGCACATCACCGGAAAGTTTTTGGCCAGAAACTCAAAATAGCGCTCCGCCAGCTTCCTGTAGTCATCGCCCCTGTTCATGATTAGCATCCTTTTTTTAGGATAAGGTCGAGGCGCCAAAAAAACGAGTGGAGAATTGCAGCTTGTTTTTATTTTCTCCAATCGTTAAAAGCAATCTGATGGATCCTCGAAATAAAACTTACAGAGCTTTGTTTTCATCGGACTGGAATGAATGTCTGGCGCCCTGCGGCCCTTTCGATTTTATTTCATTTACTTATCCGGAATTGGAATTACGGCTAAACACAATTTTCAAGCGTTATACCGGCAACATCATTTCGCTCGGAGAAGCCGTCGGCCAGATCCAGAAGTTGTTGCCGTCCCCTGTAACAAAAAAACAGATGGATGCGTATCTGAATAAGTCCTTTATCACCTATAGAGGTGTTCCGGAACTGATCGAGTGGTGCCTGAACAACGACATCCTGTTTATGATCAACACCACCGGAACGACAGGCTATTTCCAGCGAATTTTTGCCGGGGGCCTTCTGCCGCATGTCCCGGTGTTATCCGCGCATCCCATGGTCCGTTATGCCCCTCATCATTCGGATCCCGATTATATCTTCGATCTTAATGAAATCAGAGACAAATTTAAAAACAGTAACGCTGTCGCGCGCACTTTTAATATCCCCTCGGACAAAATCATCTTAATGGGAGACAGCGGCGGCGACGGACCTCATTTCGAATGGGGTGCAGGAATCAACGCTTTGTTGATTGGAAGCATGACCAAACCTTCTTTAAGCAAATATTGTGAGCACCTAAACATACCGATCCAGATTCAATTTGGCATCTGCTATGCAGATGGCGGCAATCGAGATCATCAAAAAGAAATGCAGATCAATTTTATGGATTTATTGCCGCTAATCAATGACTTTTTGGTTTGAACATTTTTATTAATTGATGGTATTTTGAATACAATAAAAAATTTTTACCGTAAAAATTATATTATAACGTGAGAGTCAAAATGGCAAAAGAACTCACCGATAAAGAACTGGAAATCTATTCGCGCCAGATTGTGCTGGCAGACATCGGATATGACGGGCAGGTCAAACTGCGCAATGCCAGGGCCCTGCTTATCGGGGTCGGCGGCCTGGGTTCACCGGTTGCCACCCAGCTGGTCGGCATGGGCATCGGGTATTTGCGCATCGTGGACCGGGACATTGTTTCGCGCTCCGACCTTCACCGGCAGCATCTTTATGATGCCGATTGTGTCGGCCGGCCGAAAGTCGAGGTTGCCCGGCAAAAATTAGGCAAACTCAATCCCGATGTGACGATCGAGGCAATTCCCGAGTCCCTGAATTCGATAAACGCCGAGGATTTAATCAGCGGAATGGACGTGGTGATCGACGGGTTGGACCATCCCGAGCCCCGTTATCTGGTGAACCGTACCTGTAACAAACTTAAAATCCCATATGTTTTTGGAGCCGCCATTGAGGCTTTCGGGAATGTGTCCACCCTGATGCCCGGCCAGACCTTCTGCCTGGAATGTTTCATGCCCGGGCTCAAAGATGAGGATCTGCCGGTCTGCGCCGTGGTCGGCGTTCATCCCTCGGTGATCGGCATGGTTTCGTCGGTGCAGGTTTCGGAGGCAGTGAGATTAATCATCGGTCAGCAGCCCAAGCTTTTTAACCGGCTGTTCTATATCGATCTCAGGGAATTTGAGTTCAACATTCTGGAAATGCAGGCTGTGGAGAGTTGCAGGGTTTGCGGGCTGAAGCCGGATGGCCCGCCGCAGGAGATAAACGACCGTCTTTTTGAAGAGACCTGCGCCCGCGATGGGCGCAGGAACTTCGTGCTGTCTCCGAACCGGAGAATCGATATCGATCTGGGCCAACTGGGCAGGATATTAAAGAAAAGACGTTTCGCAATTCAATCCGCCGGGCAGCTCGGCACCACTTTCAAGCCGGCCCGCGACATCCAGGCCTGCATGCTTAAAAGCGGGATCATGATCGCCCAGACCCCGCCCGACACCAGAGAAGAGGTCAAAGATCGGGTAGTAGAAATCTACCGGGCCATTTTGGTCGACGGCCTAAATTTGCCTTCTGATATTTTGCCGGAAAAAACCTGATATCACCAGTTTTTTGAAGAGCTCAAAATTTCATGTATGTTGGAGGCATACAAGTAATAAATAGAAATATATCCAGACCTGTGCCCTGAATGTATTGCGTCACGACCGAACTTTCCACTGGATTAATGTTAAAATGTAAAGTGAGCAGCATCAGTACTACCCCAATAATTGCAGTTATCCAAAAATATTTATCTCTGAAGACTTTTTTTAGCGACATTGAATCTTTCCAACGGCCTAACGTTCGCATTCAGAGGTCGTGAAAGGCGGACAACGGTCCGCCTTCAAAACGGCTCGCTGCATTGCGCTGTTTAGCTGCTGAAAGTACTGACGCTGCGTGAAGTCAATAGAGCATCACGAGACTTCGATAGCTTCCTGCAGGTTGTCCACTGATACAGGAACAGCTGCGTAGAGGATCTCTGGGGCTGCACCATACTTGGCTGTAACCATGGCCTTCCACTCTGCTGTGTAGCAAGCTAATGCGTCGGCCTTGCTCTCCCAGAAATAGATGCCCCCCGCTCGGTCACCGGCCTCGGTCACGTAGTAATGCTTTCGCACGAGCCCGGGCTTTCGCAGGTACTTTGGAGCGGTGGACTTAAAAACTGCAGCGGCTTCCTCAACCGTCCAGAGCTTCGGCAACTTGAAAGTCACAATTGAAACGATCATTGTTCTCTCCCGATGTTTGTAGATGATATCCAAATTATTTAATTTTTAAAAATCTGCGGTGACTCACCGGAAAATCAAATATTAGCAAACTACCGATATATTACGAATACATGCACTTCGGCAATTTTACAGATATGAAACGGATATCACAAAAATTTTGGTCATTTGAAAAAGGTGTGATGCTCAGCATACTTTATATTTCATAGCCTAAGCTTCAGGCAATTCTGCCAGAATTTCTCTTACCCTATCTGGCTCAAGTAGCGTATCCAGGCGTTCGAAGATCTCAAGCGCCTTCGTCAGATACTCACGGGCCTGAACGATTCGGTTCTGCTCTTTGTAAAGCCGGCCATAACCTGCATAAGCCAGCGCCATCTCGTTTTCGGCCCTGATCTCACGAAGCACGGCGATGCTCTTTTCGAAGTGATCCGCTGATTTTGCCGTATTTGTTTTCAGGTTGATTTCGCCTAAGAGACGATGAGCCCACCCGATATAATACCTCGCTCCACAGCGTTCTGCAATTTCCAGTCCCTCTTCTAGTGTTATCTTCGCTTTTTCTTCCTCCCCCGCCAGCCAATAACCTGCACCCATGAAACAAAATGTAGGAATGATGGTCGGCAGGTGGTTAGACATTTTGACATTTGGGAGGATCGAAGCCAAAAGTTCAACCCCCCTGTTTGTGTTTCCAGCCCGACACAATGCCCATCCAAGACCTCTACCTGCCCATGCTTTGTCCGCAGGAGTTGTCGCTTTCTGGAGTGCCTGTTCCCCGTATGAAATTGCCTGATCTAGCTCGCCTTTCCAGGTATATGCCATTACAATGGTCCAGGTCGAAAAGACGATAAGGCTGTTATCTAAATATTCTTCCGCCGCCTTAAGGGCTTTTTGAGCCTCTTCTATAGCCTCATCCCAGCGACCGAGACATATGTATGCCCTTGAAGCTGCGGTTAATCCCCTCACATACCAGCGCAGGTTAAACCGCTTTTCCATTGAGCGAAGGATGTCTTTTTTTACAGCGAGAACACGGTCGTAGTTTCCCCTGTATAGATGCCCCCATTCCAACCAGGCATAGGCATACCCGGCTTCTTCAGCGTTGCCCGAAGCTTCACATAGCTCGGCTGCTTTGGTCAATCTTTGGATAGCCTTATCAAAATTGCCAGACGCCCACTCACAGTACCCCAGGCGAGCATTAAAAGCGCCTACCAACTCTGAACTTCCTAAACTTTTAGCCATAGAATCATAACGGGTCAAAAGATCGAAATACTCCAGGTGTTTAAAGAGCTGATCAAAGACGGCAATCTGATTTGCCAGCAGAGAAATTCTCCGCTGTCGGTTCTCCTCGGTATCAGGCAGGATATCGAGGAGCTCCATGACTTCATCAAAATAAGCCTTCGCTTCTTCCATGGCGTTGACCCTGATCGCCTTTTGATTGGCCAGGACCAGATACTCTATTGCTTTCTCTGTATTGGTACTGTTCCCAAAGTGGTAGGCCAACAGTTCGTAGTGTTCAAGCCTGTCGGGATAAAGGGCCTCTATCGTTTCTCCTATCTTTTCATGAATCTCGTTCCTCCGCTTGAGAAGCAAGCTGTTATAGGCGACCTCCTGGGTCAGTGCATGTTTGAAGATATAGGTCGATTGGGGATATATACCCCTTTCATAAAGGAGTTCTGAGTTCTTTAAAACCGCGAGATGGGATAACAATTCCCCTTGCGATACACCCGTCACGCGCCTTATCAAATCATAGCTAAACTCCCTCCCAATTGCTGAGCCTGTCTGAAGGAGCCGCTTGATCTCATCCGGCAGACAGTCAACCCTTGCCATGATGACATCTTGAACCGTGGCTGGAATGGTCACCTCCTTGATGTCCTTTTTTAACCGATATCTGTGGTCTTCTCTCTCTATGATTTTTAGATCTTTAAGGGACTTTATCAGTTCCTCGATAAAAAACGGGACCCCTTCGGTCTTCTCAAGAATAAACTCCTCGAGGTTCCCCTCCACATCCTCTGTACCCAGAAGATGAGACACCATGATGAGGCTCTCCCGATTGGAGAGCCGGTTCAACATGATATGACTGTGATAGGACTTGGCCCCCCAGGTGTGGACAAACTCCGGGCGGTAGGTGAATATCAATAAAACCCGTGCCCCTGGAATGCTCTCCAATAAATATTTCAATATGTCCTCTGAACTCTTATCCGCCCAGTGCAGGTTCTCAAAGGCCAGGATCAGGGGTCGCGCCTCGGAGCTTTTGAGGGTGATTAGCTTGATTGCTTCCATCATTCGATTTTTTCTCTCTTCAGGGTTCATGGGGGTTTTGTCGATGCCACTGTCTTTCACCGAAAAAAGCTCTAATAGATAAGGGAGGACTGAAGATTCCTCTATCTCTAATGTTTTCAGTCCTTTTCTGACTTTTTCCCTGATCTCTAAATCCCCGGTATCCTCAAAAATGTCGAAGCTTGCTTTTAGAATGTCCACAACCGGGTGGTAAGCAACTCCTTTGCTGTAGGAGAGGCATCTTCCCTCTAAAAACAACATATCTGCGGCAGCTAAAGCTTTTCTAAATTCATACAACAGCCGGGATTTACCAATCCCAGCTTCAGCCACGATAGAAAATGCCTGGCCACGTCCTCCTTTTGTCCGGCCAAAGCCATCTATTAGAAGTTCAAGTTCTCGCTCCCTTCCGACAAATGGTGTCAGGCCTCTCTCGGCGCTGACATCGAATCTCGTTCTTATGCTACTAAGAGCAATTACCCGGTAAACATTAATCGGCTCTTCCTTACCCCTGATTTGCTTTTTCCCAAGGGACTCAAACCGAAAGAGGTCTTCGGAAAGTTTGAATGTGTCTTCTGTCACATAGGTACAACCCGGGTCCGCCAACCCTTCCATCCTTGAGGCCAGATTCACCGTGGCTCCAACAGCTTTGAAGTCGACTCGCAGATCATTTCCCACGGTGCCCACAACCACCGGGCCCGTGTGAATCCCGATCCGCATTTTTAGGAGCGGAGCGGCTTCTCCTTTGTGCTTTATTCGATCGCTTAACCTGGCCATCTCCCGGTGGATGGCCAGGCTTGATCGGATTGCTCTCTGGGGGGCATCCTCCAGGGCGATGGGAGCTCCAAATAATGCCATAATCCCGTCACCGGTCAGTTCGTTCACGGTGCCTTCATATTCATGGACCTTGTGAATAAGAATCTCGTAAACCTGGTCAATGATGGTATAGACTCGCTCGGGATCCAGCTTCTCGGACAGGGAAGTGAATCCGGCCATATCGCAAAACATTACCGTAACCAGCTTGCGTTCGCCTTCGATTCGATCCCTTTGAGATAAGATTTTTTCCGTAAGGCCCTGGGGAAGATATTTTTGAATTTTTACCAGTTTTTCATCAAAGGAAAGTTCTCCGGGAGTTGGTTCTGAAGGAAGGGACAGCTTATGGCCGCATTTTCCGCAAAATTCATATTCGCTTGGATTCCCAAAATCGCACTTGGGACAAAACCGTTCTAATTTTGTTCCACACTTTCCACAGAAATTCATTCCATCGGCGTTATCAAACTGACACTCTGGGCATTGCATTATTTGAGCCCTCCACCCACCAATGGTTATGCAATTTGAATGATGTTGAAACAACGAAGGCGGGGAACACAGAGAAATCTAAAATCTGACCCTTTCTGTCACAGTCAGGGTGCCAACAAGTTTCAGTTCTTCACCCTCGTGCCAGTTCCTCCAGCAAAGCTCTGGCTTCTTGAAGGTCCACAGTGTCGAATCCTTCGGTGAACCAGCCGTAGATCCCCGCCAGCAAATGGCGGGCCTCTTCCTGACTTTCCTGCTGTTGCCACAGCCGACTCAAGCTCATCGCGGCTCGCAGTTCCAACGACTTTGCCTGCTGACTACGGGCAGTTTCGAGTGCTTGCTGAAAGCATTCCTCGGCTTCCTGCGCCTTTTGCCTTTTCTGCATCAGCAGGAACTCTCCTTTTTGCCTATGAAGCTCTGCCTCCAAATTGCGCTCCCCGGTCTTGTTCACCGTATCAAATGCTTCGTTCAGCACGGCAAGCCCTTCTTCTATCTGCCCTACTTCCCCGTACGCCTCAGCCAGCAGGCCAAGAAAATAGGGCCGGTGCAATCCTGCTCGCGCATCCCGGTGGTCGACAAGCCCCTGACGCAACAGGGCGATCCCCTCTGCTCCCTTTCCCAAAGTGGTCAGCGCCCAGCCTCGCAAAATCATTCCATAGGGCAACCATTGTGGAAAACCCTGCTCGCTGCATAATGTCATTAGCGCCTCTGCGCGCTCCAGGACAGTTTTCGCCTCACGGCGGAACTGACTGACAAAAGTAGCATGACTCAGAGCAAAAGCCTGGCTGAAAGGATGGGGAAATTCCTGAGCCGGGGTCAGCACTACATGGCTGTTCTGCCGGGCCTGATCCGGATAGCCGAGCATCCACATGGACATGGCCGCATAGCATCGGCACACTGCGCCAGGGTCCACTCCATATACAAAGGCATGGGATCGGTGCTGCCGGGGGTCATAGAGGGCGACCCCTTGTTCCGAGTGCGTTCGAGATAGGGACAGCTCTCCGAGCCAGAACATGATCGGCGCCAGCACCCGGTGAGCCTCCATCAGCAGCGCAGGGTCATTTAGCCGCTGGGCCAGGCTGAAGAGCTGCTCCGCCAGCTCGCGCGCCGTCTGCAACTCCCCGCGGACCAAATAAAACCTTTCCAGCCCGTACAGCACCGAAAAAAATTGCGGAGTTTCTCCCACCTGCTGACAGAGCTCCCGGGCCCGGGCATAGGCGCGCTCCGTGTCCGGGGACGTAAAACCTTTGGCGACCGTCAAGGCCGGACCCAAAGTGATCTGAAAGTCCAGCTCCTTTCGGGCGCGCTCAACGGTATCGGGCAGGGTCATGAGCAGCTCTATCCCCCTGTTGAGGTGGTTGATGGCTTCCGCATTCGCCGAGCGCTGGGCGGCGCGCTTGCCGGCCTGGAGCCAGTAGCCAACAGCCTGCTCGTTTAAACCCGCCTCGGTATAGTGGTGGGCCACCAGCTCGGGATCGGTCTCCACCGTTTCGGGAAACTCTTCCTCCAGCATGCGGGCAATCTGCTGGTGGTACTGCTGCCGGGTTCGCTTGAGCAGCGAGCCATAGGCCGCATCCTGGATAAGGGCGTGCTTGAAGATATATCTGGCGTTCGGCGGCCGGCCCCGCTGGTAGAGAAGCTCCGCATTCACCAGCTGGCCCAGCCTCTCCTGCAGAGTGGACTCCTCCACAGCGGCCAGCGCTTTGAGCATTTCATAGGCAAATTCCCGGCCCAGCACCGCCCCGAGCTGTGCCACCTCGCGCACCATGGGCAGACGATCCAGTCGGGCCATCAGAGAATCCTGCAATGTGGCCGGAATCGCCAGACCGGACAAGCTGCCAGCCAGGGCATGGTGATCGGCCTCCTCCCGCAAAAGATCCGATTCTAAAAGCATCTTGGTCAACTCTTCCACATACAGCGGCACGCCATCGGTTCTGGTGACAATGTAATGGAGCACTTCGGCCGGAAGCGCCTTGCCGCCTGCCATCTGCATGATCATGGCCTCCACCTGGGGACGCTCAAGGCGGTTGAGCGTAATGGGGGTCATATGCGAGCGGTTGGGCCACGGGGGGACAAACTGGGGGCGAAAAATCAGCACCGCCAGCATCGGGGCTGTGGGAACCTGCTCGACGAGCAAACTGATGTTTTCGATGGTAGATGGGTCGGCCCAGTGCAGATCTTCATAGACCACCAGCATCGGCTGGCGCTCGGCCTCCTCCAGCAGCCAGGCTGCCAGGGCATCCTGGGTCTGCTGCTTTTCCTGCTGGGGTGTCAGCCCTAGCGGCGGA
>Ga0209742_10000074_pt1 | contig 53740 bp, 44 predicted proteins | sample DeeMarSeWOR38_10_FD_187462 | JGI IMG/M metagenome (GOLD analysis project Ga0209742, IMG submission 187462) | Marine sediment microbial communities from White Oak River estuary, North Carolina - WOR-3-8_10 (SPAdes) (version 2) | ecosystem: Environmental > Aquatic > Marine > Intertidal zone >...
ATGAGGGTGACCAGAGTGGCGATAAAGGAAAACTGACCCAACACCACCAGCCAGAAGCCGGGACGAAACAATTCCACATCAATATTCCAACTTTTCTCGAAATAGGTCCCCAGCGTGTTGCTGAACAAAAGTATGGAAATGCCCAGAATGACCCCCGGAATGACCAGCGGCGCAAGCATCAGAAAATAGAGCCCCTGCTTGAATCGAAAATCCTCCTGTTCAAACAGAAAAGCACCGCAGGTTCCAATCACCAGCGACAGCAACGTCACAAAAAAACCCACCCGGAAACTGACCCAGATGCTGGCCAGATTGATTTGATCATGAAAAATACCGACCCGCTGCGACAGGTCGGCCGTAAACCACTCCAGCGTAAATCCTTTCCACGGCAGTGACGGAAACTGGGAATCGTTGAAAGCCAGCACGCAGGTAACAAACAACGGGGCAAATAAAAAGATAAAATAGAGAACGACATAGAGTTTAAAGCAGCGCGTATAGGTTTTGGAGGTCGGCAGGGTTCGGATCATTGCACCACCTTCTTTAGATCCTGCCGGGTCAACTTGAGTCCCAGCCAAACGAGAATTGAAGACAGCACCAGCAATAAAAAGCCGAACGCCGATCCCTGATTCCAGTTGAAGCTGGCGATAAATTGATTATAAATCTGTTCGGTAAACCAAAGTGAGTTTTTTCCGCCCATCAAATTCGGCGTCAGGTAGTTGCCCAGGGTCAACATGAACACCACAATAGAGCCCGACACAATTCCGGGCGTCGCATGGGGAATGATAATTTTAAAGAGAATGGTCCACATGTTTGCGCCCAGATCATAGGCAGCCTCGATCAGGCTGTTGTCCAGGCTATCGAGCACCGAGGTGATCGGCACCACCATAAAAAGCATGGAGGTGTACACCAGACCCAGGATCATGGTGGCATCGCGATAAAGCATTTCAATCGGCTGGTTTAAGATCCCCAGTTTAAGCAAAAAATGATTGATCACCCCGCTTTCTCTCAACAGGATCATCCAGCCATAAACCCGCACCAGTTCACTGACCCAGAACGGCAATAACAGCAAAACCAATAAAAACCCCTGATACTTCGGGTTCACCACTTTGGTGATATAAAATGCAACGGGAAGGGCGATCACAAACGTCAAAAAGGTGACCAGAATAGAATAAATCGCCGTTCGCACAAAAGTCAGCCAGTAGATCGGTTCTTTGAAAAAATTCAGGTAATTTTTAAAACTCCAGGATACTTGACCATCGAAATCTTCGTAACGAAAGGACATGATCAGCAAGTCGATGTGCGGCAGGACAATCAGTAAAAACAACCAGAGCACCACCGGTGACAGGAAAAAAAACAATGCCCATTGTCTATGTCTCATGGTCTGGTCTCAATTCCTCGGAAAGCAGATGCCGGACTTTTCATCCCAGCCGATTTCAATTTTATCGTTTTTCTGGATGTAGTCATACTGGCGGGTTTGAGGCAAAGCGATGAGCAATTCCATATCCGCATGAAGCGGGTGGGCCAGCAGCCGGCTATTGGCGCCGTCAAAAAGCAGATCTTTAACAATCACCTCAAACCGATTCAAACGGGTTAAACTCGGATCGGGCTGGATCAGCATGGCTTCAGGGCGCAGAAACAAATCGACTTCGGCTCCCGGTTTCAGCATTACGCGCACTTTGGTGTGAAACCGCGTTCCCTCTGCGGTTTCGATCTCCGCCGTTTTATCATCACACTTTCGAATCCTCCCGGACCAGGCGTTATTATCCCCCACAAACTGTGCCACGAAGGGAGTTTCCGGATGGTTGTATAAATTCTGGGGAGTGTCGATCTGCTCAAACACCCCCTGATTCATCACCGCTACCTGATCAGACATCACCAGCGCTTCGGACTGGTCGTGGGTAATATAGACAAATGTGGTGCCGACCTTGGCCTGCAGTTTTTTCAACTCGACCTTCATTTGCTCCCGCAGTTTCAGGTCCAGGGCACCCAATGGTTCATCTAAAAGCAACACCGCCGGCTCCAGCACGAGACAGCGTGCAATAGCAACGCGCTGTTTCTGACCGCCTGAGAGCTGATCAATTTTTTTGCTGTCAAAGCCGGCCAGATCGACCCGTTCCAGAATCGTTTTAACCTTCTTATTGATTATCGCTTTAGTTTCTCCGCGTCTGCGCAAGCCGAAAGCAATATTTTCACCGACATTCATCATCGGAAATAAGGCCAGGTGCTGAAAGATCAAATTTACCGGCCGCTTGTTCGGTGAAATCCCGAGCATGCTTTTTCCGCGAATTTCAATTGTACCGGAAGCCGGTTCCGTAAGCCCGGCAATCATCCGCAACAGTGTGGTTTTACCGCAGCCCGATGGCCCCAGAATTGAAAAAAAACTGCCGTCGGCAACATCAAACGATACGTTGTTTACGGCGACAAAATCATCAAAAGCCTTGGTGACCTGCTTTACCGATAATGCAATCTGCATTAATATCCCCATCTCTTTTCAATGCAGTTCAAATTTTTAGAAAAAAAAGGGAGCTTCCCCGGGTACCGGAAAAGCCCCCTGCTTCAGATCCTTGAATGGGTGATCAAATTCGCTCTTCCAGGAGTTTATTTCGCAGCTTTGACCTTGTCCAGAATCTGACCTTCGATTTCTTCAAGCTTTGCCGGCACGGGCGGATACCACTTAATGTTATCAATCGCCGCCGGGGGAAATGAGCGCTGAAAATTTCCGCGTATGTCGACATTGGTCAGCTCGATGGAACCCTTTGCGGCGGTACCCGTTTTCTCTGCGTTGGTAAATTCGGCTGCATTTTCCGGCCGCAGCATAAAATTGATCCATTTATAGGCGGCATCCGTATTTTTCGCCTTTGCCGGAATGGCAAACGTATCGATCCATCCCAACGCACCGCTTTTTGGCGCTAAAAAGTCGATGTCCGAATTATCCACGTGCAACTTCCAGCCGCCATTATCCCAGGCCATTGCCAGATAAACCTCTTCAGATTGCATGGATTGCAATAAGGCATCACCATTGGTCCAATAATTTTTTACAATGGGTTTGCCGTCGATTAAGGCCTGACCGACTTTTTCCATTAACGCCTGGTAAGCATTGACATCACTATATCTGGCGAATGGATTATCTCCCATGGCGAATGCCAGCGCAATCAAAGTCGGCCGTTTCAGGCGATAGCTAACGCGGCCCTTGTACTTCTCATTGAGCAAATCTGAATAATCAGTGGCTTCAGCCGCAAATTTGCGGTTCACAATTAAGCCGGACGTTCCCCAACAAAACGGCACAGCGTGAGGTTTAACGTTGACCATGGTGTTTAACTTCACAGCCTCCAGCATGGAAGGAATAATTTGCCCGACTTCTATTTTGGACAGATCAATGGGCTGGTAAATCTGGAACTTTTCCTGAACCGCGGAGATACGATCCTGACTGGGCTGCGCCAGATCGAAACCGGCCCCACGCGTCGCACGCAACTTGGCAATCATTTCCTCGTTGTTGGAATACGTCACGTTAACGGTAATCCCGGTCTCCTTTTCAAACTTTTCAACCAGATTTTGGGGTGCATAGCCTTTCCAGGTTAGCAAAGACAGCGGTTCGGCTGCATAAGAACTCCCCACTGAAGCAGTCAGAAACGCAAACCCTAAAAGCAGGATAAAAATGAGCCTCTTTAGCATAATGGTCCTCCTTTCTTTCTGTTAAGCTGATGCGTTTTTAAGCTTTTATAAACTTAATGCCGGGTCATCTGCCTCAGCAGCCGGTTACAGCTGCCAACATATCTGATAAAGCAGAAAGCGGGGCAGTAAAAAGCAATTGATGATATTGGATATATTCAAATTATTCCAGCAACTTTGCAAATCAGGCCAAAACTTGAATTTTTGCGATTCGAACAATTTCGAAATCAAGAAGTTGCTCTGGGTTCGATCCAATGCTATGAGACAGGACGAATGTGAAGAATGGGTTCAGTTTCAGCTAACAAAATCAATTTTTGTTTTAAAAGTCAATCTGAATTATCCACTCTGGGGCTTTATTGTAAAATGCACCCTTTTTCGATTCCGAAGTCGAAAATAGAACTTCGACCGAACATCCTTGGACCGGAAAAATTTTACGGGTTATGAAGGCGTTTACGATTATATGGGATTTTGACGGGACGATTCTGCCGCTGGCGCCTTTCGACAGCGAACAGGCACTGTTAATTCACCGGATGTCTCAAACGGAAAAGCCATTCGGCTGGTTCAAGAAAGGATATGCCCGGGCTGTCATATATGCAGACCGGCGCGAATGGTTTCGCCAAACGTTTAAAAAGAATTATATTCGATTGTTACGCGGCACGCCGTCTTCAGCCCTGGATGGCGTCTGCCGGCAGCTGGCGGAGAACATATCACAGGCGGATCGCCAGATCCTGCGGCAATTGAAAAGCGACGGCCACGAAATGATGGTGCTGAGCTGCGGCACCGCTGATTTGAGCGAACGAATCTTGAGATTTGCCGAACTCATCGACTGCTTTGGTTTAATAGAGGGCAATCGTTTTCAGTTTGTTGAGGGCCGTGTTTCAGGAATGCATTTGCAGCTTGCGGACCCGGAAGACAAGCTAAAACTGGCGAAACGGCTCCATTTATCTCCACGGCAAACTATTGTCGTAGGGGACGGTTATACCGATTTGCCACTTTTGAAATGGTCTTCGATATCGGTGATGATCGACCGAACCGGCCGGAAAAAAAAGGATTTTGCTTCCCACAATTTTTATTTTATAAACGCGGTTCCGGAAATAATGAATATCATCGAAGAAAACGCCAAGCAGGGTTAAACAAGTAAATTAATGAAAAATAAAAAACTGATCGTATTTGATATGGACGGCGTTCTGATTGACGTCTCCAAGTCGTATCGCGAGACGGTTCGCCAGACCGCCAAGCTGTTTTTTAAGATCGCCCCCGAGTCTGAAAAATTGCCGGAACCCCTTTTTGAACTGGCGGATCTGGCGGCGGTCAAGCAAAGCGGCGGATTCAATAACGACTGGGATTTAACGTGTCTGATCATAAACCTGCTGTTTAACCTGATTGAAGGTCCGCCGGTTTCTGAAAGTAAAGACCCCTGGACCCGGTACCAGGAAACGATCAGCCGGTGTCCGGTGAGCGCTCTGGGCGAATTTCTGGAATCAACTCCGCAGCCGTTGGCGACTTTGCTTCGCAGGGCCGGGAAGACCAGAAATGCGTTTGTTTACGGCCTGTATACCGGGGATGTCGGCAGCGGAAACATCATCAAACAGATTTTTCAGGAAATTTATTTAGGCAGAGACCTGTTTGAAGCCACCTATCATCTGGCGCCGCAGTTTTGCCATAAACAGGGCCTGATACACAGAGAGCAACTTCTGATTGACACGCATATTCTTGAGGAACTCGCCAAAAACCATATTCTGGCGGTTGCCACCGGCAGACCCAGGGCCGAGGCGGATTATCCGCTGGATTATTTCGGTATCAGAAAATTTTTTACACGCGTCATGGCGCTGGAGGACTGCCTTGAGGAAGAAGCGCGCCTCCTGGAGACGGAAGCCCAAAAGGTTTCCCTGAGCAAACCCCATCCCTTTATGCTGGATGCCATTGCCGCCGACTGCAAGCCTCCGGCCGCTGAGTGCTTTTATGTCGGCGACATGCCCGACGACATGCTCGCCGCAAAAAAATCAGCAGCCGGATACAAAGCAATCGGAATGATCATGTCGGCACCGGACAGACTGAGTCTTGAAAAACAACTGAAGCGCGCCGGAGCCGACACCATCATTGAAAATTTTAAGCAGCTAAAAGCACTGGTAGAAACCGGCTGAGTTTGCCTGAAACCGCCTGGGGTACTCTCAGCGCTTTTACACCAGACCCTGGTCAAGGGTCGCATTGGCCACCCGCACAAAACCGGCGATGTTGGCACCGGCCAGATAGTTGCCGGGCACGCCGTAGCGTTCCGCCACATCCAGGCAGTTCTGGTGGATGTTTTTCATAATGGCTTTAAGGCGTCGATCGACCTCCTCCGCTGACCAGTTCAGGAGCATTCTGTTCTGGGCCATTTCCAGCCCGGATACCGCCACCCCGCCTGCATTGGCGGCCTTGGCCGGTGCAAAGAGCAGTTTTTTATCTACAAAGATTTTAACCGCTTCGGGTGATGACGGCATGTCGGCCCCTTCGCAGATCAATTTGATGCCGTTGTTGAGCAGGTTGTAGGCATCGTTTTCACCGATTTCATTCTCGACCGCACAGGGAAAGGCACAATCGGCCCGCTGATTCCACAACGGATTATATCCCAGTGAGGTATCGGCTTCGGTGTAAACCGTTTCGGAATATTTATCGACATATTCCCTGATTCTTCCCCTTTTGATATTTTTGAGGCGTTTGACGAAATCCAGCTTCTTTTGATCGATGCCTTCCGGGTCAAAGATGTAGCCGGATGAATCTGACATGCTCACAACTTTGCCGCCCAGTTCAATAATCTTTTCAGCGGTATGCTGCGCCACGTTGCCGGAACCCGATACCAGGCAGGTCTTTCCTTCCAGAGTTTCATTGCGGGTGGCGAGCATTTCGGCCGCAAAATAGACAACCCCGTAGCCGGTTGCCTGGGGGCGGATATAACTGCCGCCCCAGTGCAGCCCTTTGCCGGTCAATACACCGGCAAATTCATTGCGCTGTTTTTTATACATGCCGAAAAGATAACCGATTTCCCTGACCCCGACTCCCAGACCACCGTCAGGGATGTCGGTATCCTGGCCGATGTGATGCGACAGTTCGCTCATATAGCTCTGGCAGAACCGCATGATCTCATCATCGGACTTTCCTTTGGGTTCAAAATCAGACCCGCCCTGAGCGCCCCCCATCGGCAGCGTGGTCAGGGCGTTTTTAAAGGTTTGCTCAAAAGCCAAGAATTTAAGGATGCCCAGGTTGACCGAAGGGTGAAATCTCAACCCGCCTTTAAAGGGGCCTAAAGCGCTGTTCATTTCGATCTGGTAGCCTCGATTTACCCGTACATACTTTTCGTCGTCCATCCAGGGAACCCGAAACAGGATCACGCGTTCGGGTTCGGTGATGCGCTCGACAATACCCAGCTGGCGATACTCCGGGTGATGGTCCAAAACCGGCTTTATGGTGTCGATGAACTCCTGCACCGCCTGATGGAATTCCTTTTCCGCCGGATCTCTAGCCAAAATCTGCTTCAAAATCCTATCTGACATCTCCAACCTCCTTCGATCGGCTCAATTTGCTAAACCAACCGGTTCTAAAGGTTTAAGCTTCGATGATCTCTAAAGCTTCCTGACGATATGCGTCCATAACATACTTGATGCCGGTGATTTTGGCACATTCTTCGGTCAGGGCGAATAGATCGTCACGGCTGATATAGCTGACTTTCCAGTTGCGAGATCCGGCCATGAGCTGTTGAAGCCCCACTTTGATTTTGTCCACGACATTATAGAGACCGACGGCGCCCAGCGGCAGGTTGTCGATATCCTTGCCATATTTGGCCTTCAGGACTTCATAATTCATAAAAATTTCTTCTTTGGTAAATCCGAATTTCGATACGGTGGGCGGCAATCCGCCCTCTTCGTCCCGCAGCCAGCGCTCGGCATTCTTGCCGACCATGCCCGGAATCATCAATGCCCGGCCCATACATACGGCTTTACAATAGGGTGCGCCCAGCGCCAGGGCTTTAAAAACATGGTCTTCAGATGAGAAGCCCCCGGCAAAGGCAAGGTCCGGAACACGCCGGCCGTTTTTGACAAGCCGTTTACTGAGTTCAACGGCCATGGAATGAAGGTAAATCGAAGGAATGCCCCACTCGGACATCATGCGCCAGGGGCTCATGCCGGTGCCGCCGGGTGCCCCGTCGATGGTCAGCAGATCGATATCGGCATCGCTCGACCAGCGGATGGCCATGGCCAGTTCCCGCATCGGATAGGCGCCGGTCTTCAGGGTAATGCGTTTGGCGCCCAGTTTGCGCAGTCGTTCCACCTCCTTCATGAAACCTTCCTGGTCCACGAAACCCAGGCGTGAGTGCCTTTCAAATTGTTTCAAAGGTCCGGCCTTGAAGGCCGCCTGGTGCGCCGGGTCTTCCGGATCCGGTGTGACGATGTAGCCGCGCCGCTTTAATTCAAGGGCACGGTCCAGAGAGTCTACCTTGATTTCCCCCCCGATGCATTTGGCCCCCTGGCCCCATTTCAACTCGATGGTTTCCACCCCATGCTTTTCAATAACATATTCCGCCACGCCGTTGCGGGTATCCTCCACATTCATCTGAACCATGATATCGCCATAGCCTTCATGGAAGCGGCGATATTCCCGAATACGGCGATCCATCTCCGGTGATTTTTTAATCAGACCGTTGTCGCCGATTTCCAACTCGGGATCAATTCCGCACACATTTTCCCCGCACACCAGACTGATGCCGCTGATCGCCGCACCGATGGCGAAGTGATCCCAGTTTTTGCGGGCGATATCGGTACTGCCGAGGGCGCCCGTGAAAATCGGCACTTTCAGCTTCACTTTATTCGTCACGCCGTACTCGCTTTCGGTATTCACGTTTGGAAATGTCGCTTGATCCGGGTCGGCTTCAATCCCCTTGGCACCAAGCGCATATCCCATGATATTCAAATGAGAATAATCCACCGGGTAGTCCTTATCGGCACCGGCGGTAACACTGCCGAAGGGTTCCGGATAAAGAAGCTCCCTTCCCCGGAAAGTGGCTTTGAACAAATCGCAATTTCCCTTGCAACCATCCAAACATCTGCTGCAGATACCAGACTGAGGTGCAATATCGCGAGATCTGTTTTTGGTTTGAAGTGCTTCGTTCGCATTCGCTCGACTAAGATTCATCATTTTTCTCCTTGCTTGAGTGGGTAAAAGGTTAAAAAATCCGCTTCAGCTTGATCGATTCTTCCCATCAATAAGCTGCGAATATGATTGAGATAATCTGGTTTTCCTACGACGATCGGAGTACTTCGCGCCCCTCTCTTTACCCGCCTTTGGCGGTAAAATCCAAGCCCCCCGCTGTACGGGTGTTCGTTGATTCCGCAGGCAAAAATCAACCCTTGTTTCTGGAACGTATCCGCTAGTTGGCGGCTTCTTTGAGTGATTCTAGACGTGGTTTCAAAACCCCATCTGAGGCCCAATGGCTGCGTTGCCCCGCGGGTTGAAATACTCACGTATTAACGTGTACGCTCCGTTTTCAAGCCAGGCGGGACGCCCTGCCCTTGAACCTGATCTGAGGTTTTGGAAACAATTCTATATACACAAATATTACAATTATGCAAAATGAATATTCTTAATCAGGGTACCGGATGAAACCGCGAGACTGGAAGGAAAGAGGGGTAAAGTTGGATTCCCGAAATCAAAGGGATCAGGTGACCTCATAGGCGGTAATGATGACTTCGTCAGCGCGCCGCTGACCGGTGGCAATCGCGACGATGCGGTTCAGCCAGGCGTAATCCGCAGCTCCGGTTTCAAAGATCGGCGTTGTCCGGAAGTAATATTCGCCAGGATCGACATCTTCACCCGATGCTAACCGGTCGATTACCGTTTTCGGCCCGTGCCGCAAACCGCGATTATACACGTAAATAAGCGCGCCGTCATCGGTTTCAAGTGTATAGCGGGCCTCGAGCTCGGCGACAGCGTCGGGCCGGATAATTTGCCAGTCGGCACCGCCCTGCAGCACCCGTCCGGAAAGTTTGGGTCCGGAAAATTCTCCGCCCGTAATATTGATGATGCGTCTTTCACCGTAAGGTGATGGCCCGACGATCAACGGAGGATCGATTTCAATTCTTGAGGTATAGAGAAATTCGACAGTCGGCTTGAGGGGAACTTTTGGGATCTGGCTGACAGTCATAATTTTCCTCCTGTTTTTTTAAGACTTTATACGTGACCAGGGATTAACCTGTCAACCGAATGCCGCGAAAAGCCTGATGGCAATTTGATATCCGGCTGCTTTTGCTAGGTTTTCAACTGCTGCATGGCCCTGTTGACCACCTGATCTGCCGTAAGACCAAATTTCTCCATGACGGTTTCACCGGGCGCCGAGGCACCGAATCGATTGATCCCGATGATGGCATTGCCGCTGCCCACATAGCGTTCCCAGCCCATCTGGATTCCGGCCTCAACCGAGACGCGGGCGGTGATTTCCGGAGGCAAAACCGTCTCTTGGTAATCCTGCGGTGCTTTTTCGAAAAGCTCCCAGCTGGGCATACTCACAACCCGCACCGCAACGCCATCTTGCACCAGGCGTTTGCGGGCTTCCAGCGCAAGGTGCACCTCGGATCCGGATGCAATCAGAATCAGATCCGGTTTGCCCGCCGCATCCGATAAAATGTATGCGCCTTTTGAAACGCCGGTTTTAACACCGGCTGCGCCCGGGTCAAGAATGGGAAGTTTCTGGCGGCTCAATATCAGCGCGGTGGGTCCGTCGGTGTTCTGGAGCGCCAGCCGCCAGGCGGCGGCCGTCTCGTTGGCATCCGCCGGGCGGATCACGGTCAGGCCCGGAATGGCTCGCAATGCGGCCAGATGCTCGACCGGCTGATGGGTCGGTCCGTCTTCTCCGACGGCAACGCTGTCATGGGTCAAAACGTAAATCACCGGCAATTTCATCATGGCCGCCAGGCGGATGGCAGGCCGAAAATAGTCGGCAAACACGAGAAAGGTGCCGCCGTAGGGGCGGATGCCCCGGTGCAGCGCCATACCGGAAAGAATGGCGCCCATGGCATGTTCCCTGACGCCGAAACGGATATTGCGCCCGTCATAGGCATTTTGCTGAAAATCATGTGAGGAGCCGATGATCGTGTTATTGGAGGGCGCCAGGTCGGCGGATCCGCCCATCAGGGTTGGAAGCTTTTCAGCCAGAGCATTTATGATTTTGCCGGACGCCGCCCGCGTGGCAATCGCATCAGAGGCTGAAAAATCGGGGATGCCGGCATCCCAGCCATCCGGAAGCGTGTTTTTTTGGGCGTCACCCCACTGCCGGGCCAGATCGGAAAATTCATTGCGATAGGCTTCCATCTTTTTTAGCCATTGCGCTTCCGCTTCTTGGCCCTTTGCGAGCACGTTGCCGAAATGCTTCAAAACCGGTTCCGGCACACAGAAAACTTCATCTATCGGGCAGCCCAGGCATTCTTTGGTCAGCCGCACCTCCTCTTCTCCCAGAGGTGCCCCGTGGGCTTCGCAGGAATCCTGTTTATGCGGGCTGCCGTAAGCAATATGGGTGCGCAGAACAATCAGGGAAGGTTTTTGGGTTTCAGCCCGGGCCGTCTCAATGGCCTTCCGAATGGCTTCCAAATCGTTGCCGTCGGCCACGCGCTGCACGTGCCAGTGGTAAGCGTTAAACCGCATGGCCACATCTTCGGTGAAGGCAATCTCCGTTCCCCCTTCAATGGTCACCCGGTTGTCATCATAAACGGCGATCAGCCTGCCCAGACCCAGGTGCCCGGCCAGGGATGCGGCTTCACCGGCCACGCCTTCCATTAGATCACCATCGCCGCACATCACATAGGTATAATGACCAACGATCTCATGGCCGTCCCGGTTAAATTGCGCCGCCAGATGCCGCTCGGCCATGGCCATGCCCACCGCATTGGCAAATCCCTGTCCCAGGGGGCCGGTTGTGGTTTCCACACCCGGTGTATGCCCAAACTCGGGATGGCCGGGCGTTTTGCTGCTCCACTGCCGAAATTTTTTGATATCATCGAGGCTGAGATCGTATCCGCACAGGTACAACAGGCTATAGAGCATCATGGATGCATGACCGCCGGAGAGCACAAAACGGTCCCGATCAGGCCAATCCGGCTTCCGGGGATGGTGCTTTAGAAAGCGGGTCCACAGGACATAGGCCGCAGGGGCCAATCCCATCGGTGCCCCCGGGTGTCCGGATTTGGCCGCTTCGATGGCATCGATGGCCAGCGTTCGGATGGTGTTGATGCACATATCGTCAATGGTGCCGCTGTATTTCTGGCTCATCGCTTGCCACTCCTTTCGTCAGCTAGAACGGTTTCAAGACGCCCTCTCCCCGCTCAATGGAACGGGGTTTCGCATCCAATTGAAAGACGATTTAAAGCGCTCAAAAGGTTCCAATGGCTGCGTTGCCCCGCGAAACGGGATTTGCATCGATTCTGCACTCTTAGGCGCATCACAGTAGACTAGAATTCTTATCTGTATCTGTAAAATCTGCGTTGTCTGTGGATTTAAATTGCGTCCTATCCGAAATATTTCCGGATAAATTTAAGAAAGCGTTCGTTCTCTTCATCGGTCCCGGGTGTTACCCTGAAATAGCCGCTTTTACCGTGGATTTCTCCGATCTTTTTCAGATAGATTTTATCCTCAAGCGCGGCTTTGAGGATCTCTTCGGTGGTTTTGCCGGTCATGCTGCCATCGATTAGCATGTAATTGCCATGGGCCGGGTAAGGTTTAAGGCCCAGTTTCTTGAGCTCTTCGCTAAAAATAGCCATCCAGCGGTTATTGTGCTCCACCTTGGCCTTAACTTCTTCGGGATTGTCGATAATGGCTTCGGCGGCCGCTGCGGACATTCGGCTTACGTTCCAGGGCAAGAACATTCGATTGAAGGCCGCAATCATCTCTTCGGTGCCCAGTACAAACCCGAAGCGGATGCCCGCGAATCCATAGGCCTTGGAAAAGGTCACTGACAAAAATACCTGCGGATACTTCTTGATCAGCGATGCTTTCGAGGGATGGTCGGGGTTGTAATCCAGATAGGCTTCATCCACGCACAGCGGCACCCCCGTCTCGCAAAAACGAATCAGATCCGCATCGTCGATAAACACGCCGGTGGGGTTGTTGGGGTTGATGATCAGTATCAGTTTTGTGCGCTCGTTGATTGCATTCAGCATCCCATCCACATCATACTGCAGGTCTTTTTCCCTGACCGGAATCTGGACCACCTTTGCATTGCATAGCTCCGCCCGCGGCGGAAACAGCTCAAAGGTCGGCGTCGACAGCATAAATTCATCTCCCGGCTGCAAAAATATCCGCATCATCGCGTCGATGGTCTCCGATGACCCGTTGCATAAAGTCACATTGTCCGGTCCCAGATCATACAGGGCGCCGATCTTTGTTCGCAGCCTCAAAAAACTGTCCGGATACCAGTTGCCGTGTTTGAGGGATTCAACCACCGCATCGATGACCTTTTGCGAGGGACTGATCGGGTTCTCATTGAGCATCAGACGGGCATGGCCCGGGTTGGCCATTGCCTGATCCAAAATGCCTACATTGTACTCTCTTGACGTATACAGCCAGGGAACGATCCAGTCTTTAAGTTCTTTTTTCATGGCTCTCTCCTTCATTTTTGATTTGGGTTTCAGGTACCAGGACCCAAGAATAAAATTCCAAAACTGGTTTCTGGCCTCAGATTATGGTCGAGGGCAAGGCGTAAAGCGTTTCGAAAACGGAGCGTACACGAAGTACGTGAGTATTTTGAAATGTCTTAAAACACAGCCATCGGCCATTAGATGAGGATCCGAAACCAGTTTTAGAGAAGTTTATCGATTGGCGTAAACGCCAGTCCAAAGGCCTCGGCCACCCCCTTGTAGGTCACCTTGCCTTTAACCACATTTGCCCCATACTTGATTTCAGAATTTTGCTTCATGGCCTTTTTCCAGCCCTTGTCGGCAATCTCCAGCGCATAAGGCAGCGTGGCATTCGTTAATGCCAGGGTGGATGTTTTGGGCACCGCGCCGGGCATGTTCGCCACACAATAGTGCACTATACCGTCAACGGTATATATCGGATTGGCATGGGTGGTCGCCTTTGAAGTCTCGAAGCATCCGCCCTGGTCGATAGCCACATCCACCAGCACCGCGCCTTTTTTCATCGTTTTCAACATGTCCCGCGTGATCAGTCTGGGGGCTTTGGCCCCCGGAATCAACACGGCACCGACAACGACATCCGCCTCCTGAATGAGCCGGCGGACGGTGGACGGTTTTGACATGAGCAAAAAGCAGTTGCTGGGCATCACATCGCTTAAATAGCGCAACCGCTCCAGATTCATATCCAGAATATAGACTTTGGCGCCCAAACCACAGGCCATTTTGGCCGCGTTGGTGCCCACCACGCCACCGCCGATGATCACCACAGTGCCCGGATCGACCCCCGGCACGCCCCCCAGCAAAACGCCGTGTCCACCGTGGGCCATTTCCAGGTATTTAGCGCCCTGCTGAATTGCCATGCGGCCGGCAACCTCACTCATGGGTGTCAGCAAAGGCAGGGACCGATCGGCTTTTTGAATCGTTTCATAGGCAATGCAAATCGCTCCGCTTTTGATCAATACCTGCGTTAATTCTTCAGCCGCGGCCAGATGCAGATAGGTGAAAATGATCTGGTCTTTGCGGATGAGATCATATTCGGCCGGCAGCGGTTCCTTGACATGCATCACCATTTTGGCGCGCTTAAATATTTCTTGGGGTGTATCGATGATTTCAGCGCCGGCATCCGCATAGGCCTTGTTATTAAAACCGCTGCCCTTGCCGGCGTTTTTTTCGACTAACACCTCATGGCCATATTGCTTAATGACCTCAACACCTGCCGGGGTCATGCACACACGGTTCTCTTCAGCCTTGATTTCTTTTAAAACCCCAACAATCATGATGATCTCCTTCTATTAAATTTGTAAAACAAATTTAGGTTCAGGGTTCAAAGGTTCAGCGTTAAGAGGTTCGGTCCCGTGGCAAGGCCTAACAGCAAGCAGTCAGCGACCTGAACCCGGACCCTTTGAACCTTTGAATCTTGAACCCTCGATTACAAAAGCGTATGAATCGGCTCATATTTGAGCCCAAAAGCATCAGCAACCCCCTTATAGGTCACCTTGCCTTCGACCACATTGGCCCCGGCCCTAATTTCAGGGTTCTGCTGCATGGCCTTTTTCCAGCCTTTACTCGCTATCTCCTCCGCATACGGCAGGGTCGCATTATTCAAGGCCAGAGTGGACGTTCGGGGCAAGGCGCCGGGCATGTTGCTGACGGCATAATGAACGATGCCATCTATTTCATAGATCGGATCGGCATGGGTGGTCTCCCTGGAAGTCTCAAAGCATCCACCCTGATCAATGGAAACGTCCACCAGTACCGCACCTTTTTTCATGGTGCCAAGCATTTGCCGGGTTACCAGTTTCGGGGTCTTGCTGCCGGGAACAAGCACAGCCCCCACCACCAGATCCGCCTTGGGAAGTACATCGCGGATGGCAGCCGGACTGGACATCAGCGTGACGCATTGGCCGGTCATTACATCGCTCAAATAGCGCAGCCGGTCCAGATCGATATCAAGAATGTAGACTTTGGCTCCCAGTCCGCTGGCCATTTTAGCGGCATTGATGCCCACCGCACCGCCGCCGATAATGGCCACCGTGGCCGGATCAACACCGGGAACCCCCCCCAGCAAAATCCCGTGGCCGCCCTGCGCCATTTCCAGGTATTTGGCTCCCTGTTGAATCGCCATGGGACCGGCCACTTCACTCATGGGGGTCAGCAACGGCAGCGAACCGTCAGCCTTTTGAATGGTCTCATAGGCGATACATACCGCTTTGCATTTAATCAGCGCGCGCGTTAAATTTTCCGATGCCGCCAGATGGAGATAGGAAAAATAGATCTGGCCCTTACGGATCAGCTCAAACTCGAAGGGCTGGGGTTCCTTGACGCGCATGATCATTTTGGCCCGTTTAAAGATATCTTTGGGGGCATCAACGACCTCGGCTCCCGCTTTTTTATAAGTCGCGTTGCCGAACCCGCTGGCTCTGCCGGCATTTTTCTCGACAAGGACCTGATGTCCATGCTGCCGCATAAATTCCACCCCACCCGGACTCATACACACGCGATTTTCTTCAGCCTTGATCTCTTTTAGAATTCCGACAATCATTTTGTTTTCCTTTCTGAAAACGACCCGTTATAACGGCTGCCCGCTTATCAGCAGCTCTTGGAGCCCGGCCGGATGGTCTTTGAAATCAGGCTTCAAGACATTTGCCTGCGAATGCCACCATATCCTCGGTTGCTTTGGAAAACTGCTCGGCGGTTTTCTGAAGCGCCGGATGGGTGTTGTATTCGTCCCGTGAATAGCCATCCGCGGAATAGCCTCTTTCAAAATAAGGAACGCGCATCAGTTTATCCATAAGTTCCTCGGGGATTTCTTGCAGAATACGATCTTTTTCAAAACGGATTTTTTCGACACCGGGCAGGAAAAGCACCTTATCGATAAAGGTGGGCGGACAGGTCACAACGATGTCGGCGCCGGCTTTTTCTTCCAGATGCCAGATACGATCCTGGCCGTCAACGGCCGGCCCGACGATCAGGGAGCAGGACAGCATCTTGCTGGGCAGATCATTGTCTTTCAAATACTTGTAAGCCTTTTTGAAAATCGCCAATTCTGCCAGTCGAATTTCACCGTCGGACAGTTCGATCCCCTTTTCAGCGGCAAAGTCTTTTAAACCACCAAGGTTGCCGAATCTGCCTTCCATATGGGTGATCACCGAACGCCATTTACTCAGGTCCACCCCCTTTTTTTTGGCAGTTTCAAGACCCCTTTTGACGCTGTTGGCACAATCCACCAGCTGGGGCAAAACAAAGGTCAGCGTATTATTAGTCGGAATTCCTCTGGCGGTCAGGTACTCAATGACCTCATAGCCCTGCTTGGAGCCGGGAACTTTAATCATGACGTTGGGGTTAATCGTTGCGATTTCTTCGGCCTGGCGGATCATGGCATCCTTGTCAAACACGCTGCGCGGATCCACCTGTCCCGAAAGAAAGCCTTCCTTGTAATTGCTGGCTTCAAATAACGGCAGATACATATCCGAGCCGCGCTTGACGACCGTTTTGTAAAGCTTCCAGAAAAGGCCCTCTTTATCCAGATCCGGATTCTCGGCCAGAATGTCTTTGGCCACCTTTTCCCAGTAGGAGGGATTATCCTGAATGGCCTGCAGTGAAAGGGGTGGATTGGTGGTGACGCCCCTGAACAGCTGGCTCATCGGATTGTCCCTGTCATACATGCGCTTGAATTGAGCCCTTAATAGATCGCGATCATGGGAATCCGCCTTTTCCAGAATTTTTTTACACCAGTTTTCGAAAATAACCGGGGACGAGTCCCACCATATTTCCATTCCGGGACTTACATCCACCAGCTTTTCAAACAGGTTTCTATCTTCCATGTTCATTTCTCCTTATTTAATTCGTTTTATGGATGATCGGGAAAAATAGGCTAATGGGATTATGGTATAGATGTATATACAAAAGCACAAAGTTGCAACCTCATTTTTATGGCGAGCTTTTCAGCCGGCCTTAAGGCTCGTAGCTCCCTGTTTTGAATAATAGCGGCCGAGTTCGATTTCAAGCTTATATTTGTCCCCACGGTGATAGGAAAGCAACAATTCAATTGGCAAGCTTTTCTCATCGAACGTCAGACTTTCGATATAAATTCCGGCTGAATTCGCTGGAATCTTTAGAATTTTCGCAATTTTTGCACTCAGATTGACGGCACTGATCGTCTGTTTGCTGCGAGCCAGTACGACATCGAAGTGCTGTGACATGATTTTATACATTGAACCGGTCAAATCCATATCCAGCAACCCTGTAAACTTGTCATACGGCAGATAGCTTTCCTCATATATCAATGGCGTTCCGTCTCCCGCCCTTACCCGATGCACGACGATGACTTTTTTGTTTGAACCCAAAAACAGGGCTTCAGCCACATCGTCTTTTGCCGTCTCGACCCTTTTTCTTAGAACCTTGGTGCGCTGGACGATTCCGCTTTCCCGCATCAGGTCGGTAAAGCTGGTAATGCGTTCAAGTCTGTGTCTGAGTTGTAACGGCGCCGGTGTATCCACAAAGGTTCCGGTGCCTTTCTCTTTGCGCAACAATCCCATGGCCGTCAACTCTGAAATCGCCTGCCGCAGGGTATTTCGATTGACACCACACATCCTGGCAAGCTCAACTTCAGAAGGCAGCTTTTCCCCCTTGCGATATCTTCCGGTTTCAATGAGTTCCTTTAACCAGGCGCTGATCTGGAGATATTTCGGAATCGGGTTGGTTTGATCAACAATTTTCATTTATGGGATTTCTTTCTATGGGTTTGACCACCACAAAAACAATATCAGGTTCTTTGGCGCTCAGTATGATTAAGAAAAATATATACGAAATCGATTCAGCGACTCAGTTGATCAGTGTATTAGATGTATATACAGCTTGCAACAAAAAAAAGCCCTCCTGTTGACTTTCTGCCAATCGATAACCGGGCGAGGAACAGGTTACACCGCAACACCGTATTCCTCTTTGATAAACTGCAGATTCTTTATGGCATTTTCATATTTGATCTTGCCGTAGTTGTAATAGTCGAATTCGATTTTTGAAATATTGAGTTGAATCAGACTCCACAAAAACCAGTAAATGTCCGGGAATGGTTTAAACAGATCGATAAGATATAGCACATGATCGAACCTGTATCCGTCGCAATACGCTTTAACGATCTGCTTTTCAGAATTGCGCGGGACAAGGATTTCCTGGAACATGTCCGCAATATCGTAATACTTGGGTGCCATTCCGCCATACTCCCAATCGATGAGGTACATGGGAGCCTCATATTTGTGCCGCGCATCTTCTTTTATCAGTATGAAATTGTCCGCCAGCAGATCGTTGTGGCAGGCCGTGTATTCAGATTCGGGGATATTGATAATACTGGACAGTTTGATAAGGCGATCGATGGTGCCCGCAATGTCAAATTCCGGATAATCTGCCTCGAGGCGCCTGAGTATGGCGGACATCTTCATGACTTCCACCAGGGGATTGAAGATTTTTTCTAAAGATACGCCGCTGTTGTGAATTTTGCGGATCGGCTCAACGATTTGGGGGTACAGCGATGCGTCCAAAAAATGATCGTTTTTCAAAACAATGGCGTCATCGATGAATTCAACGATTGTCACGCCTCTCTCTGGCAGGTACTTGATCATATTTGAACATACGCCGATTTTGGCCATTTCCCGAATGGTCTGGGCCTCATAATCGCGGTTGATAAAAAGATCGGTTTTATCACCGTAAATCCGAACGGTGTAGTCGCCTTTTTCCGACTGAATCCGGTACAGCTTATTGGTTATCCCGCCGCTGAGCTGCGTGATGCGAACATCGGTGCCTTTCCATTCGGGCAAAAGATCATAACAGGTTTCCTGGGTGAATTCCTGATCCAAAAGATTCGTAGCTGCGGACATGTCGATCCCCTCTTTTCGGTCTAAACGCTTTGCGCAATCGGTTTTCGGCCCTGCGGCCGGTGAAAGGCTCGTCGCGATCTTCGCGCCGCCATTATCAGATCATAGGCCATTTCGTTCATCAAATTCAGCCGATAAAGTTATAATGATCGGAGGTGCTGAGTCAATCCCTTTTAAACAAAAAACTTGACATCGTGTCGTTGGGTGAGTTAGCTAAATATATCAAACAAAGGCGTGGCGCTTTTTTTTATTAATTTCTATTGTATAAACATCTATAGTTTTAAACTTCAGCGCATCGGGGTCATTGATGTCCGGGTCAGCCAGTTCCTGCGAAGCCTAAACCGGGAAGAACCTTTGCTATTCTTTTTTTTCTTGCATATTGTAAGCAATCCGCTTAAATATCTAAATTCTTACCGCAGCCACGAACAGATGCGGTCGTCCATTAAATCACTATCAATGAATCATCAACTTGGCGCCTTTACGCAGCAACATTAAGCTGCTATATCATAGTCGATTTGGTTGGAAGTCAACCCATACAACATGAAAGGAGGCAGGTCTGATGAAAAGACGTGATTTTATCAAAAAAGCAGGATTAGGGGCTGCTGCCGTAGCAGCCACAACGGTAAAGGCGCCCTATGTGTTTGCGGCAAAAAAGCCTATCCGGTGGCGGATGCAAACATATGCCGGTGCTTCACTATCTGAACATGTCTGCAAACCATCAATCGATGCCTTTAACAAGGCCGCCAATGGAGAGATGCAGATCGACCTGTACAATGCTGATCAGCTGGTGCCCCATGGTGAGCTGTTTAGAGCACTACAAGAAGGAACTATTGACGCCGTCCAGAGTGACGACGACTCCATAGCGGCTCCGGTAGATGTGTCGGTATTTGGTGCTTATTTCCCGTTTGCTTCGCGCTACTATCTGGATGTTCCCGCGCTGTTTCACTGGTATGGTTTGGACAAAATCTGGCAGGAAGCCTATGCGGAAATCCCGGAAGTTACCTGGCTAAGCTCGGGGAGCTGGGATCCGTGCAATTTTGCTACCACCAAGCCGATCCGAAGCGTTGCAGACTTCAAGGGACTGAGAATGTATATGTTTCCCACGGGGGGCAAATTCATGCAACAATTCGGTGTGGTCCCGATGTCCATTCCCTATGAAGACGTTCAGATGGCCATTCAAACCGGTGAACTCGACGGTGTTGCCTGGTCGGGCATCACCGAGGACTATACGGTCGGCTGGGCGGATGTCACCAAGTATTATCTGACCAATCCGATATCCGGTGCCTGGGTGGGTTCGTACTTTGTTAACACCAAAAAGTGGAAGGCCCTGCCGCCACACCTGCAGACCTTGTTCCAGCTCTGTGCGGACAGCTCGCACTACTACCGGCTGCATTGGTACTGGTGGGGTGAGGCGCATTACCGTACCAAAGGGGGCAAACTGCAGCTCACGTCCATCCCCGACAAAGAATGGAAGACCGTGGAAGATGCAGCACTGAAGTTCTGGGACGAGACTGCCAAAAAGAGCCCCAGGTGTGCCAAGGTGGTAGGCATTCTCAAAGACTACGTCGCCACCATGGAAGCAGCCGGTCCTCCCTACCGCTACTGATGAATGGGAGATGATGCGTTATGGTTTGTATAGAGGTTAGCCCTCTCTGGCTTGAGGACGGATCCGGCCGGGGAGGGTAAACCTCTAAAACGCCGACTTAAAGGAACCAAAGGAAAGAGGCCAAAATGCCCAAAGTCGTAAAAGCCTACGTGCGCTATATTGACGCAACCAACAAGGCCGTCGGCAAGTTCTCAATGTATCTGGTCTTCGCGATGATGGGAATTCTGTTGTTTGAGTCCCTGTCCAGAACCATCTTGGATCGGCCCCACATATGGGTGGTGGAGATGGCGCAGTTTTTTATGGCCGCTTATTACTTGCTTGGAGGTGGCTATTCCATGATTCTCGACGGACATGTTCGAATGGATCTGCTCTATGGCCGGTGGTCGGCCAGAAGACGGGCGATAACCGATGTGTTTACCGGTTTTCTGCTTATCTTCTACATGGTGTTTCTGCTCACCGGCGGAATTTCCGCCTCGAAATATGCCCTAAAATACGGGCAGGTCAATTATACCCCGTGGGGACCGCCGCTGTCACCTATCAAAATTGTTATGACCATCGGAATTTTTCTGATGCTGTTGCAGGTTATCGCGACATTCTTCAAGGATCTGGCAACGGCTAGAGGCAAAGATCTGGGCACAGATAAGGGGGAGACGGTTACATGAGTTATGAAATGATTGCACTGCTGATTTTTGCCTCGATGCTGGTCATGCTGCTCACCGGGCAACGGATCTTCGCCGCCATCGGGGGCGTTGCCACAATTTTCGCTCTGCTCCTGTGGGGGGAAGGTGCTGAGGGGATGCCGTTTCACGCAAGTTTTGTTTTGCTGAACTGGTATCCGCTGCTGACCCTGCCATTATTTATCTATATGGGGTATATGTTTTCCGAGTCCGGCATAGCGGATGACATGTATAACATGTTCCATGTCTGGATGGGTCCGCTCAACGGGGGGTTAGCCGTCGGAACGATCGGTCTCATGGTTGCCATCGCGGCCATGAACGGGTTAAGTGTCGCCGGCATGGCAATCGGCGCCAGTCTGGCTTTACCGGAAATGCTCAAACGAAAGTATGACAAAGTCATGGTCACCGGCGTCATCCAGGCGGGCAGTTCCCTGGGCATCATGGTCCCGCCCAGCGTGGTCTTAGTTCTCTATGGTATGATCGCCAGGCAAAACGTCGGGCGCCTGTGGATGGCCGGAGTTTTCCCTGGTCTGCTGCTGGCAGGCCTGTTCATATTATACATCATGATCCGATGCAAACTCCAGCCGCACCTGGGACCGGCATTGCCCCCCGAAGAGCGGCAGATGAGCTGGGGGAAGAAGTTTCTGTTGCTCAGGGCCGGAATTATTCCGCTGGTGATTATTTTTTCGATGACCGGCCTTTTCCTGTTGGGGGTCACCAGTCTGGTGGAGTGTTCCGCCGCCGGTGCAGCAGCAACGACCCTTGCCGCACTGTTCAAACGCCGCTTAAACCTGCGGGTATTGGAAAACACACTGCGCAACACCCTGAGCGTCAGCTGCATGTTTATGTGGGTGATTTTAGCGGCCCTGGCCTTTAGTTCGGTCTTTGATGGACTGGGCGCGGTGCATGCGATCGAGGCTCTATTTCTTGAACGTTGGCATCTCAGTCCGTGGGGAATCATTGCCATGATGCAGGTTTCTTACCTGCTGATGGGCATGTTTCTGGACGATACGGCCATGCTGATCATTGTTGCCCCGCTTTATGTGCCGCTGGTCATCAGTCTGGGTTTCGACGCGATATGGTATGGTGTCCTCTATACGATAACCTGCCAGATCGCTTACATGACACCGCCCTTTGGGTATAACCTGTTTCTGATGAAAGCGATGGCGCCTCCAGAGGTGACGCTAGGGGATATCTACCGCTCGATCACGCCCTTTGTGCTGGTGATGATTGTGGGTCTAGTCATTGTGATGCTGTTTCCTGAGATTGCCCTGTGGTTACCCAATTTATATTTTGGGAAATAAGTTCAACATTCGAATGTTCGCGCCGGATATCAATTATCGAATAACCGGTTGATCCGGCGTTCAGAAAACGGAGCGCATTTGGGGTCGGAAAGGGAAAAGACATGTACGGCAAAATTATGGTTCCGCTAGACGGTTCGGAGCTGGCAGAATGTGTCCTGCCGCATGTGGCAGCGATTGCAACCGGCTGCAAAATTGCCAGGGTGGCGTTTGTGCGTGTGGTCGAGCCGCCCAAATTGTCGGCCAGCCTGCCGGCCCAGGGCGAACTCGGATCTCAGGAAAAAAATCGTCGGGCACAGGAGGAACAGCGAATAAAAGCTGCTGAAGCTTATTTGAAAAATATTGTGCAATCGACCGCTATTGAAAATGCGGTGCTCAGCTATGAGGTTTTAGAAGGCAAAGTGGCAGAAACCCTCGCTGATTGGGCTGAAAAAAACGATGTGGATCTGATCATCATCGCCAGCCACGGGCGATCGGGAATCAGCCGCTGGATGATGGGCAGCATCGCCGAGCGGATTCTGCATTCGGTCTGCGTCCCGGTTCTCATGATCCGCGCTCCCGGATGTGTTTCCGGCATATAATTCGCATCCTTTCTTTATCCCCTGAAATCTGAAGCATATCACCATCGGTGCCACCCCCCACATTTGTCAGCGATCAGCTCAATTTCTCATGCTCTTTTCCCAAACAACCCGTGTGATCCCGATCAGCGGGAGATATTCGCGTATTTTGAATTTGAAAAGAAATCTTGATATTCATCTGATAGCTGTCACATGGAACTTGACAATGAAGCTTTTAAACTGAATTTAATACTCTATTCAATGCGGGTGCAACCCCTAAATCGGTGACGAACAATGATGACTATCTGGCTGGTGACCCTTATTTTAATTGTGGCGATGCTTTTGTTGATAACCGAGAAGCTGCCGGTGGATCTGACTTCAATCGGTATCGTCGTCGTATTGACCATCAGCGGTATTTTGACACCCGGCGAAGCCATCGCAGGCTTTGCGAGCCCGGCGGTCATCACCGTCGGGGCCATGTTTCTGATCAGCAAAGGCATGATCCGCACCGGGGCCGTCGGATTTATCAGTCAAAAGGTCATTGAATACTCCCGGGGCAGGCCGACTCTGGCCATATTTTTGATCCTGGTCATTGTGGGCGCGGCTTCGGCCTTTATTAACAACACCCCCGTGGTGGTTCTTTTTATCCCCATTATTTTAAGCCTCAGTTGTGAGCTGGATCTCAGCCCGTCCAAGTTTTTAATCCCGGTTTCCTACGCCTCCATTTTGGCCGGCACCTGCACGTTGATTGGGACTTCTACCAATATCATCATCAGTGATTTGAGTGCCAAATACGGCTTCGGGTCTATCGGTATGTTTGAGCTTTCACCGCTGGGGCTACCCATCGCCCTGCTGGGCATTTTCTTCCTTATTTTTGTTTCACCGAAGCTGATGCCGAGCATTCACAATCCGGCTTGCGAGCTCAAAGATGAGGAGCACCGGCGCTACCTGGCTGAATTTCACGTCCCGCGCGAAAGCCGCATCATCGGCGAGAACCCGGTTTCCTACTTTAAGGAAAAGTACCCCGACCTGAAAGTGCTCGAGCTCATCCGCTATTCGCACGTTTTTTACCCGGACAGAGACCCGGTAAAAATCGCTACCGACGACCTGTTGCTGGTGAAAGGTTCGGCCAATGACCTGGTTGAAATTCTTCATGAAGATGTGGTGGATCTGCCCATGGCGGAAGCAGATATCAATTTCGCAGCCGAACAGAAGGAATCGCTGATCGTCGAGTTGATCATACCGCCTCAGTCAAGGCTTCTGGGTGAGCGGCTGGTGTCAAGCCGCCTGCGGCGGGACCCGGATATCCATATTATCGCCATCAAGCGTCGGGAGCTTCATTATGCCGAGCCAAAAGTCAAAGATATCCGGTTGAAAATCGGCGACATTCTGCTGGTTCGTCTGCCGCAATCATCGGTGGAAAGACTGCGCGGTGAAACGGATTTTATCATTGTCGAAGATGTCCATCATGAAATTGTGCACAAGCGCCTGGCACGCCGTGCGTTTCTGATATTCGGGGCAATGATTGTCGCCGCCAGCACGGGACTGGCGGATATTCTAACCTGTGCCCTGGCGGCTGCATTTCTGATGGTTTTTGCCGGATGTTTGCAGCTGCGCGACGCCTATCGGGCCATCGACAGTCGGGTCCTTCTCATTATTATCGCCACGTTTGCTCTGAGCGCCGCACTCGAAAAAACCGGTGCCTCCGAATTTTATGCCAGAAGTTTTCTCGGTCTGTTCAGCGGACTGGGTCCGGTTTATGTCCTGAGCGGCGTGATCCTGCTGACCAGCGTCAGCACGCATGTATTAAGCAACAACGCCACCGCGATTCTGCTGCTGCCCATTGCCGTTTCAGCCGCCCAGGGCCTGGGAGTCGACCCCAAGCCGTTTATCATTGCGGTTTGCTTTGGTGCCAGCGCCTGCTTTGCCACACCGATTGGCTATCAAACAAATTTACTGGTGTACGGTCCCGGCGGGTATCGCTTCAGCGATTACTTGAAGCTGGGAATGCCGCTGAACCTGCTGGTCTGGGTGATGGGCTCGCTGTTCATTCCGCTGATATGGCCGTTTTGATATTTTAAGCAACCTAAAAAAGCTGCATTTGCCGCCTGGCTATCTTCATTCTTAAGCAACAATCTGATTGATTCTCGAATTGATACGAAATTTTAAGAATTCTATTGGCATAATTGAATTATCCGAATACGATAGGGTCATAACAGCCGCCTCCAGTGACAGGAGGCTTGTCTTGGTGATTAAGTAACCGCATGGAGGAAGCCATGAATAATCAGAAAAAAATAAAACTCCTTTTGGTCGATGACGAGATTAATTTTTTGCAGCCGATTGCAGAGCGGCTGTCGTTAAAAGACTTCGATGTCATTGCAGCCTCAAATGGCAAAGAAGCCATAACGTCCGCTGAAAATGACCTTTTCGATGTGGCGGTAGTGGACTTTCAAATGCCTGGAATGGATGGAACCCAGGTATTGAAGACCTTGAAAGAGAGGCACCGGTATCTTGAAATCATAATGCTGACCGGTCACGCAACCATCGAATCAGCGGTGGAGTGCACGAAACTGGGTGCGTTTAAATATCTGGAAAAACCTTATAGTTTTGAAAAACTCGTCGAGGCCATCCAGGAGGCTTACGAGGCTAGACTTAGAAAGAAATTTGAGCACAATCAAAAACGAATGGAAGAGATCAAAAAACTATCCCTCCGTGAATCCCCTTTAGGTCTGCTGCGGGCATTGGCGCATCTGGATGACGAGGAAAAATAAAACCCGCAAGGCGTGATCATGGTCAGAATAATCGGTGAGGCTGCAAGCTATCTCAAAAATAGTAGATTGCGCTCAAGAACAAGGCAAAAGCCGATCCGCCGTCGCCCCCTCAGAAGAGTGCTATGGCGGGACAAGCGCAAAAGCGCAGCATACGCACAGTATGTGAGCATTTTAAGGAGGCTTTTAACGCAGTTATTGAGTGTTAGATGCATTTTTGAGATGGCTTGTACTCACCTGTTGATTGTTTCTCCGTATCATTCCCTGCTGGTGGCCCGCAACGATGAGGCCGCAGGAATATTGCGGCTCTCTGATATTTTTGCCAAAATTTGCGACATCAGCAAAGGCAATTAAGGTGCTAGCGCTTATCGACCGGCACGAATTGGGTTATCGTTGGCCCGGTGTAAATCTGCCGGGGACGGCCGAGTTTCCAGTTTGGATCATCTATGCTTTCCTTCCATTGAGCGATCCAGCCCGGCAGTCTGCCGATGGCAAACATCACCGTAAACATGTTGGTGGGAATGCCGATGGCCCGTAGAACAATGCCGCTGTAAAAATCAACGTTGGGATAGAGGCTGTGCTCAATGAAATACTCATCTTTTAAAGCCACCGCTTCAAGCTCCTTGGCGACATCCAGCAGCGGATCGGAAATTTGGAGCTTATTTAGCAGCGTGTCGCACATCTTTTTCATGATCTTCGCCCGGGGGTCGTAGGTTTTATAAATCCGATGCCCAAAACCCATCAGGCGGAAGGGGTCTTTTTTATTCTTGGCCCTTTCAATAACCTCCCCCATATTTTTGTTTCTGGCGATATCGCTGAGCATTTCAATGACCGCCTGGTTGGCCCCGCCGTGCAGTGGGCCCCATAGCGCGGCGATGCCGGCCGAAATCGCAGCATAAAGATTCACGCGGGCACTCCCCACCAGCCGGACCGCCGATGTCGAGCAATTTTGTTCATGATCGGCATGCAGAATCCAGAACACGCGCAGGGCTTTGACGACATCATAATCAATTGTGTAGGGTTTAACCGGTGAATCGAACATCATATTTAAGAAATTGGCGCAGTAGGCCAGATCGGGCCTCGGGTAAACGACCTTGTGGCCTCTTGAAATTTTATAGGACATGGCCGCCAGTGTTCGAATCTTGGAAAGCAGGCGGGTCATGGTTATATTAATCTCTTCTTCCAGATTATGCAGCTCCGGATAGAAACTTCTTAAGGCATTGACCATCGACGAAAGAATCCCCATGGGATGGGAAGAACGGGGGAAGTGTTCGTAAAAGGCCCGCATATCTTCATGCACCAGCGAGTTGTCATTGAGCATAACCGAAAAGCGCGTCAGCTCTTGGCGATTGGGCAACCTCCCGTTGATCAGAAGATATGCAGTCTCCTTAAAAGTCGCCTTCTCGGCCAGCTCTTCAACCGGAATCCCGCGATATCTCAAAATCCCCTTCTCCCCGTTCATAAAAGTGATTGAACTGGTACAGCTGCCGGTATTGACATAACCGGGATCCAGGGTAATAAAACCGGTGGTTGCCCGCAGCTGTGAAATATCAATAGCCTTTTCTCCTTCAGAGCCCTCGATCACCGGAAGTTCATATTCCATTTTACCGTAAATCAGTTTAATACTATCCGTCATTGCTTTTCTCGCTTTCATCAGGTTTTAAATAAAATTATTCAATTTATGTCGTTTGCGTGTGTGTTTAACGTGTTCTTATCCAGGATCGTTTACTTGTCAAGCTCTCTGTGGTAAAACGTTCAATAATTTGAGGAAGCATATCAGATTTATCAAGATTTTTCACCGTTTTCAATTTGGGTTATTTGACATAAGGAGCGCCCCGTGCCCTTTAAGGAAAACCTGCTGACCAAATTAAAAATCGATCGGCTGGCCGCCAAAGTAATCGATTCCATCGCAGCCGCGGGAAGCGGCATTAAAGTGGACAAGGATGCCATGCGCGGTCTGCTGGAATTAAGCGCCTATCAGTACCAGAAAGTGCGCGATCTAGATCTGTATGTCGAGGATATCGACCCGGAGCAGAAAAAGATTTTTGTCTTGGACAACGAGCTGCCGATTTACCGAACAACCGTTGACGACGTCGCCATGCGCAAAAGCCCCCTGATCAAGGAAATGGTCAAAATTCCCAATATCATTAAGATACTCAAAGATGCGGATGTGAAGCTCAGCCGCAAAGACGAATCCGTCAGAGCCATTCAAAAGGCGTGCATCGAGCGCCTTGATCTCTCTTTCAGTCAATCCGACATCGAAGAAATTGCCGAAGATGGGAAGGCTTCTCTGGAAAGGGATTATGCCGACGGGGTGGTCGAATGTCTGGAGCTGTTTGCTGAAATTCTTAATTACAGGCCGGCACCTCAGGCATTTCAGCTCAGCCGTCATAAAATTATCGGGAAGCTGACGCCCAAAGCCGGCGATGAAGTTTTATATGGCCCGATCGTCATCTACAGCCTGATTCATGGCAGCCTCAAGCTCATCAGCGATCGGGTCAGCAGTTTCGACACAGCCAAAATAGAGCTGATCCAACAGATCGCTGCCGGAAAACAAAAGGCTGCCCTTGAAGGCCCTGATGTATTTGAATACCTTAAGAAAGCCGTTTGGGATAAAACCGATTAACCCGGCAGATGGCGTTTTGAAACGACTTCTGGTCAAGCGCTTAAATAAATAGATGCCATCTCAAAAATAGGATTTTGGTTCAGGGTCGCGGCGGGGCCGAGTTTCAAACCGCAGGCAACCTTTTGGTTGTCGAGGATTTGAAACGAGACCCCAACAAAGATATTGGGCCAAAAGACATTTTTGAGATGGTTTATACTTGCCATTTATCTTTTCTTGCGGCTCTTTTTCCCACGACCCGCCCGCTGCAGCTTTTTCGCTTTTTTTATCATTTGAATCAGGTCTTTCAGGTCGGGCGGTTTTTCGATGACAGCCAATGCCCCCAGCGCTTTGGCTTCCCTGCGTTTTTCATCCGGAACGTTTCCGGTCAACAGGATAATCTGCATCTGGGGCTGCTTGGCCTTCATCAGTTTTAAGGCCTTAAAACCGTCCATTGCCGGCATCATGAAGTCCATGATGACGGCATCATAGAACCTTTCTTCAATCATATTGAGGGCATCCTCGGCCGATGTGGTTGCAGAAACATCCATTTCACGCGCGCGCAGCCGCTCTGCGATGATATCCAAAAAGTCCTTTTCATCGTCAACGATCAACACCTTTTCTGACATGCCACACACCCCATCAATAAATTAGTGCCCATCCGAAACTAAGATTCTTTCAAACGAACGCAGGAGTTGGTTTCCGAATGGAAACTTATTATCTTCTGAGAAAGGCCGATTCATCTCCGTTGATGATTATTCTTTTCCGCAAAACGGACAATCATTGCCTGGCTCCCGCCGCGGATTTCCAGCTCGGCCCCGAGCAGCTTGCAGAGGTCCTTTTCAGGTTCCGTCTGAAACGGTTTCAACGCAGCCCCCGCCAGACCGCCAAGCCCCTTGAAAAAAACCTCGATCCCGTCCGCTGTTTTCCGGGTGGTCAGTTCAACCCGTTTATCTTCACCGGCCGCATTCATTGAATAATGCATGCAAATCCAGAGCAGGTTCAGCAAGAGAAACGGAAAGGTCCTTAATTTTACCGGGCCTTCCGCTAATTTTAACTGAAGGACAACACCGTGCATGGCTGCGAATCGATTGGATAAAGCCACCAGCAGTTCCAAAATGTCATCCAGATCAATGGTTTTTTCTGGCTCATCAACGCTGTGCGCCAGGCGGTTCATGTTTTTAACGATGGCATCCGCCCGGTTAACCTGTTTCATCACTGCCTGAGACATATTCGTCAGACGCTGCGGATCGATTGCTGCGCCCCGGCCTGCCATTAGGGCAAGATCCTCGAGAAGTCCGGCATTTTCATTGATGATCGCCAGCACATTTTTAATTTCATGGGATATCGATGCCGTCATTTTTCCGAAAAATTGGAGACCGATCTCAGCATCGACAGTTGCCTTGACACTCATGCAAAACTCCATTTCTTTTTACTAATGCGTTATGTGCCAGGCCCTTCCTGGCCGGCCGGCTTTTGATCTTTTTGCGGCATTTTGAGCGGCAGCAGGATATTAAAACGGGTTCCTTTTCCGAGCTCACTTTCAACGCTGATCTGGCCTCCGATCTCCTGAACCAGCGCGTAGGTGACCGCCAGGCCGAGCCCTGTACCGCTTCCGCCGCTTTTGCCGTAAAAAAAGGGCTCAAAAACATACTTGAGGTCCGCTTGCGCAATCCCCGGGCCGTTGTTGGAGAAGGTGATTGAAACAAAATCTGTATCCCCGCTCCTTGCCTTAATATCCAGGCGGCCACCATCTTTCATGGCCGCAATCGCATTGTTAAACAGATTAAAAAAGATCTGTTCTAATTTGCCGCGATCGCTTTCAAAAGGCGGAATGTCTTCGGCCAGGTCCACCCCAACGGTAATACACCTGAATTCAGCTTCTTTGGCCAAAACGCTTTTGACCTCGCTGATAATTTCCTGCAGATTGATCGTCTGGATACTGACATTGAGGTGGCGCGCAAAATTCAATAGTGCCCGGGTAACCTCGGCACACCGGTGCACCGTCGCAAGCACCGAGTCCACCAGGCTGATGAGCTTCGGATCTTTTTTATAAGCTTCGGTCAGAGTGAATATATCTTTGATGTGTCCGGCCTTCTCGTTTATGATGGCCAGTGGATTATTGATTTCGTGGGCGACCCCGGAAGCCAGCCGCCCCAGGGAAACCATCTTATTGGTGTATTCGGCCTGGTGCAAGGTGTCGACGCGCTCCTGATCGGCCTGATGAATTCGGTCGACCAGATGCGAGGCGACGGCAAGGGTTACCAGCAAGATCAGCAAAATGCTTGCGGTTAAAATCCCTGTAAAAGCCCAACCGGTCTTATACCAGGGCTGGATGAGTTCGCCTTTTAACTTGACGATCATTAAAACAAAAGGTGTTTCGGGGATAAACGCATAGCCAATAACCACCTCTTCGTTTTGATCGTTTTTACTTTCAAATACTTGCGCATCGGAAGAATAATCCGGGAGGCGAATCTGCATTTTTTTGAGCGCCGGCCCGTAATAGTGCGATGGCGTTTGCAGCACGCCCTCTCGATTGATGACGAAGGCATCGGTTTTTTCTCCGACATCAAACTGGGCAATCAATTCATTGAATTGTTGCGCATCCAACGCTGCCCGTAACACAAAAAATGAGCCATCCGGCAATTCCCGTTTGACGGCAAAATCAAGATGCGGTTCCTCGCGATGTCCCGTGACCAGGTCACTGATGTAGATACCTTCTTCTAAAACCTGGCGGAACCAGGGTTCATTACTGTAATTCAGGCCTTCCAGCCGGTGAGGTCCGGCGTAAGTTTGCTGCAGGCCCGAAGGGTCGATGAGCCCTAAATCTGCAAAACCGCCGAATCGTTTATTGAGATTATCGAGTATTGCAGCGAGGTGCGCTCTGTCATTCAGGACTTCAAAAGAATGATCGTGAGCAATAAAGTTTAAAACCGCCCAGCGTTCCGATAAAAAAAGCGAGACCGCACGCCATGAATTCGAAACCAGCTGGGCGGTTCTCAATTTCAGCTCCGCTTCGGTGGTGCTCTGATGCAGCCGGTAGCCGGCAAGAGCCCAAATAACAAGCGGAATCAACGCCACGCTAGCCGTGATCAGAACCGCTCGTTTCCAGATGCGGCGAAAATCAAAATGATGTTTATACGGACCGCCGATGGCATCTTCATGGTCCCAAAAAGCAGGTTTCAGTCTTTTTAAAATCGGCATGTTTAATTCAAACCCGTATGGATGTTATTTGAGCCTGCATCGGATGGCTGCTATTTGTTTTTCTCAACTTTTTTACGCCGTATTTTTTCATTGGCCTTTTTGATCGTTTCGCTGAGCACATTGATATCCAACGGTTTCTGGAGATAAGCAAAAGCGCCCAGCTGCATACACAACTCCCGGTCTTCTTCATGACCGTGTCCGGTGAGAATGATCACTTCGATCTCCGGGCGCATCTGCTTCACTTTTCGCAAAACCTCTAGGCCATTAATTCCCGGCATTTTAAGATCAACGATCATCACATCCGGTTCGTCTTCTCGGATCAAATCAAGGGCGGATTCCCCGTCGTACGCGATTGCCGGACCAAGATCGCGCATCATGAGCCGTTCCGAAAGCGTTTGGATAAATTCGCGCTCATCATCGACCAGCAGGACTTTAGAGGGCATTTCAAAATTGTGTTTGCGGTATATGTCTGATTTGTGGAAACCTTTGCCGATTTTGGTTTCCACCCCGCTGACACCAGGGACCTGCTCCGCGATCGACCGGAGCTCTTCCTGCAGTCGGCTGAGCATCAGAACCTGTTTGTTGATGGTAATGGTAATCGACCCGTCTTTGGCGTTAACGTCTACATTATGCCCTTCCCGCGCCAAAGCCACCTCGGTAGCTGACGCAAGACGAAAATCCGCCAGGGTCTGCTTCGAGCTTTCCGTGGGTCGAACCACCTCGCTGAGGGCATTATCACAAATGAGGGTGGCGGCATTTACCGGTGTCATTTTATCCGCCGGGATGACGATATCGTAAAGGCTGGCATGCCAGGGATCGCTTTGTTTAAAAAGCCTGTCGGTCCATGCAGCGCAATCCTCCTCGCGTTTTTGAACCAATCTGGCGGCCTCCTTATCCGATATGCCCTGCTCTTGTGAAGCGGCTTCAATTCTATATTTTAAATTTGCGATTAAACAAACCCGCAGGCTATGGCTGACGGTCTTCGGTATCAGCTGGCCGCAAAAACAGGTCACCAGCGCCTGGTCGTCGGGAGTCAGTTCGGCCAGGGCCAGTTTCAGAAAAGCAATTGAAAGTTCCTTCTCATGGGTAAATTTATTGAACACCGAGGTTCCAGCCGAAAAGGCCCGCATGATTTTGCTTTCAGCCATCTGCGAAAGCCGGCTGGCTTGTGCGACAACCTCGGTATCTGTAATCAACCGGTATCCGGTTCGGGAGACGACTTGTTCAATGACCGGATTTTCATTACAGAAGCTTCCGCTGAACAGGGTAATGATAGACATATAAACCTCCACTTTTAAAGGCCTTATGAAAGCTTACATACGGTATTCAATGGACAGTTCTTTTCCTCTCCACCCCGATGCGTTTCAGCGTGGATGGCGCTGATGGCCTCTTCAACGGTCGGGTAGATGTGGTCTTCTCCGATCTTTACGATCAGATGCGTCCGCTTGATGACATTCAAGACCGATCGGTTTACCCCGGCAAACGAAATGTCAATCCCGGCGCTGCGAACCCGTTCTACCGTCAAAGATAAAGCCTCTTCACCCGAGGCGTCAATATCGTTGATACCGCTGGCGGAGATGACAATGTGCTTGAGCTCTTTTTTAGTACGCCGGCGATTGCGAATCTGATCTTCAAGGTAACTGGCGTTTGCGAAAAAAAGCGGGCCGTCAAAGCGAACCACATCGATATAGCGGCACTCCTCCAGGCCGCCGGCCACGCAATCGTGAAGCACCTGGTCGGTGCCCAGGGAGAGATCAACGACCTTCGGACGCATGCTTTTGTATAGGAAAACCAGGATGGAAAGAACGACGCCCAGCAAAATGCCCCACTCCAGATGAGGCGCAAACACCAGCGTGGCGACAAAAGTAATGATCGAAATCACACCGTCATACCACTGCGCGGTCCATGCGTGTATAAACCCCCTGATATTGATCAATCCGATTACGGCCATCATGATAATGGCCGCCAGCACCGATTGCGGCAGATGGTACAAAAGCGGCGTAAAAAACAGAAGAACCACCACCACCGTTAGGCTGGTAAATACGCTGGACAGGCTGGAATTGCCTCCGGACTGCAGATTGACAGCCGATCGGGAGAAAGATCCTGAAGTCGGGTAGCTTTTGGAGACAGCGCCACAAATATTGGCCAGCCCCTGACCAACGAGTTCCCGGTTGGGATCCAGCCTCTGGCCGGTGATGGCGGCCATAGCCTTGGCAACAGAGATGGCTTCCATAAACCCAAGCAGTGCAATGATAACCGCAAAGGGCAACAGGTACGAAACAATATGATAATCTATTTCGGGTAAGGAAAATGAGGGCAGCCCCCGAGGAATTCTGCCGACCACCTCACCGCCCCCGGTTATTTCCAGGTGATCGGTCAGAAGGGGAGCGTTTCCTACCTGAATACGCCAAAAACGCCCATCACCATCAGCATTCTCTGGAATTTCACCGGCCGGATAGAATTTAAGCGAACCGTCGCTCTGCCTGACCCCTTCAAAAAGAAATTCCCGAATCCGTCTTCTATAGTTTCGAGCTTCGTTTTTATATTGCTCAATTTGGAGGCTGGTACGTTCCACTGCAAATTTTATCTCAAGCGCTTCAGACGAAACTCGCGCTTGCTCATTCGATTTAAGATTATTGATCAAGGCCGCACGTTCTTGGGAAAGACGCGTGACCGACCGAATCGCCTGGTTGAATCTTTCGATCTCCTGGCCAGCATGGGCCGCCCTTAGATCCGCAACACGCACCACCTTTGTGTGCTCAAATTCCAAACCCCAGGATAGCGCGGTTGTCAACACTACGGCGATAAGGACATTCGGAATTCGGGGTGCAATCCGCTTTAACCCAAACATAATGATAAAGCCCAGCGCGGCCATAAACAGCGTGGGCCAATGCGTGTAGTGCCCGGCGGCTCTGATGACGTTGAATATCGTTTCATGATGGTGATGCGCTCTTTCCACATAGACACCGAACAATTTTGGCAGTTGAGAAGACGCAATAATGATGGCGGCGGCATTGGTAAAGCCGTTGACCACCGGATGAGAGATGAAGTTGACGACCAGACCCAGTCTCAGCACGCCAAGAGTGAATTGAAATGCGCCGACCATCAGCGCCAGCAAAATAGCGTAGGCAATGTATTGTTGGCTGCCGGCGGTGGCCAGCGGTTCAAGGGCTGTTGCGGTTAAAAGTGAAACCACCGCCACAGGACCGGTGGCCAGCTGGTGGCTGGAACCCAGCAAAGCGGCTACCAGGGGCGGCAGAAATGAAGCATAGAGCCCGTAGTACGGCGGCAACCCGGCAAGTTCGGCGTATGCCAGTGACTGGGGAATCAGCACCAGAGCAACCGTCAAGCCCGCAAGGATGTCGGCTTTCAGGCTATCCATTTTATACGCCGCAGGCCAGCTGAAAACTGTCAACAGTCGGTTCATCGCCGTGCCCATGGGTTCTTGTCACCCGCTCTTTTCTCGTATTTCGATATAATGGCGCCTCTCAGCGTTTTGAAGATCGGTTTCCAAACAGTTTTTTTCTGCCTGTGGAAAACTTCAATTATCGTTACGATTTTAAAATATCCGGGTCAAGAAAAAAATCTTATAAATCGAATAATTTACCGCGATTACGGGGGCTCGGCGGGCGGGTGGGCTGCGCCCCGGCTGGGCAGAGGCCTTTGAAACTTATGAATGATTAAGATAAGATAGAAAATAAAATCAAACCATTGTACCGGCCCCGGCTCCAGGTCGTTGTTACCTGCAAGCATTTGACACCATTAAAAAAATATTTATATTCACACAGGAATTCAGCCATCTGAATTTCAGATCATATGAAAAATTAGGGAGAATGAAGTCTTGCTGAAAAAAGCAAATAAGGCCGCCTTACCGGAGAAGGCCGCGCTCTTGAAAAAATTGAAAAAAGGAAAATTTAACGTTCCCGATTTTATCTATGTATCGGCATCTGATTTCAGAGATGAAGCATTTGACGATTTAAAAGCCTTTCTGGATCTTCACCGTGAGAGCTTTAAAGTGATCACCCGCAGTGCACATCCCCAGGAGGAATTTTTTAAAGGCGGAACGTTTGATTCACTGGAGACCTATGCCGACCTGGGAGGCATTCAATATGCGCGAACCAAAATCATCAATCTGGCGAAAACCGCCAAACAGCTCACCATTAAAAGACAGCAAAAATTCAATAATAGCCCAGAAATTGATTTAGAGGAAATGGGCGTTATCGTGATGCCCTTTATCAGTGGTACCAGTGTCATGGCCAAAATGTTAGATAGTCATTGGGAATTCGGTTACTGTCGCGACAGGATGCACAAGGTACAGCGCGACCCATACATCACCCGGACACCTCATGACAGAAGATTAATTAAGTTATCTGAAAAAATACAGGAACATCTGGGCCACCGCTGTGAAATCGAGTATGTCGTTTCGGAGGAAGGACAGATCCATGTGGTGCAGGCCAAAGACATTTCTCATATTGAAATGCTCGAGCTGCAGCAAAGCGAACGATCGCTTCAGCTAGATGGTGTGCGCCGAATCAGAAGAAACCATAATTATCGAGAACGGCCGGTTTATGTAATGGACAACAAAGAATTTTACCTTGAAATTATTGGCAAATGCGAGGATCTGGTCTTCGGCGAAAGCAAAACTCGGCCGCGCATTGAGGATATCCTTGAAATTGTTGCCAGATACCAGGCAGCGCTCGAAGATTTTGCCCTAAGACACCAGCGGTTTTGCATCCTCGGGCTGTCGATTCAAGAACCGGAAGAACTCTATCAGATCGCCAACCACTATCTGGATGATTTCCCCGACCTTCAGCTAAAGCTATCCAAAGCACTGCACGACAACTTATACAAAATCGACTATTTTTTATCCGAAGCCGATACCTTGCTGGCCAAGGACAAGTTCAGAGTCAATCTGTGCGGTCACGATGCCTATGGCATCGATACGGTTCGCAACCCGATGTGGTCCGTGTACTGGCAAGTGGATAAGCACGACATGATGGTCAAAGAATTTAAGCGGTTGGGATTTAAAGCCGGAGACACGGTCGGAATTGAAATCGATTCGGATGAAAAACCGATCATTTATCGTCTATAGCCAGCAACTGAAGCGTTCCCTCCGCATTGCCCTGTCTCAGCGTTTAGACCGGATAGAATCAAAATGATGCCCTGATCGCCGCTCCCGCCTTTTAAAATTAAATGAAAGCAAAATCAAATTCAAAAGAACTATACAAGGGTAACGAATTATGATAAATGATCTCAAAATTTTACCCCAAAATGGAGGTGGCTGTGAAATCATTTTTAGTAAAAGATTTAATGGTGCCGCTTTCAGAGTATGCCACTGTTACCGAAGATGCCACGCTTTACGAAGCCGTTCTGTCTCTGGAAGAAGCCCAGGAAAAATTTGAAGACAAACACACCCGCTATAGCCATCGGGCCATTCTGATACTGGATAAAGACGGCCATGTTGTCGGCAAACTCAGTCAGCTGGATGTGCTCAGAGCCTTAGAGCCTAAGTACAGGGACATGATTCAGGGAAAGGGAGCGCACAGATTTGGATTTACCAAAGATTTCATGAAATCCACTTTTGAGGATTATCACCTTTTTGCCAATCCTCTGGATGATATCTGTCGCAAAGCCGGAGAAAAGAATGTTAAAGAATTTATGTATACCCCCACCGAGGGCGAATATGTACCCGAAGACGCAACCCTGGATGTCGCTATTCACCAGTTGATTATGGGACAACATCAATCTTTATTGGTGACCCGTGACCAAACCATTGTGGGCATTTTACGTATGAGCGATGTATTTGCCGCTATTTTCCACAAGATGAAGGCGTGTTTTATAAAATAAAGCCCGAAGCGTTTGGCATATATTCAGCAAACAGATTTTGCAGTTTCATATGGATAGAGGAGGAATCGATCAGTGGGGGAAAATATTTCTGCAGCGAAAAATATTGACTGGAAAAAGATGGGATTTCTTTTCCTGGGGATTGTTCTTTTTACCGTGGTTTATATGACACCGCCCTGGCAAGATGCCGTGGATCCTATGGGCAAAAATTTCCCCCTGACCCGGGAGGCCAAGGGGGCCATTGCTGTATTTTTGCTGGCCGGAGTCTGGTGGGTATTCGAAGTGGTGCCGATCGGCGTCACCAGCCTGGCCATCGGGGTTCTCCAGGCACTTTTTTTAATTCGCCCGGCCAGAGATGCCTTTACGGATTTTATGGTGCCGGCGGTCATGTTTATCTTTGCCTCGATTATGATCGGACTGGTATTCACCAAAACGGGGTTAACCAAGCGCCTGGCATACAGAATGCTGGTCATCGTCGGTGAAAGAACCAGCATGATCTACCTGGGCTGCTTCATTGTCACGGCGGCCCTGACCCACATTATGGCGCATACAGCGGTGGCAGCCACCATTTATCCCCTGCTGATTTCGATTTATGCCCTTTACGGTGAAGGTGATAAAAAGACAAAATTCGGCAAAGGCCTGTTTATCGGCATGGCCTATGTGGCCGGCGCCGGCAGTATCATAACGTTGCTGGGGGCCGCCCGAGGCGCCGTGGCATTGCAATTTTACAAGGAAATTGCCAGCCAGGACATCAGTTTTTTTAAATTGACGTATTACATGTTTCCAATCGGCTGGTTGATGACGATTGCATTATGGGGCTTTTTCATGGTGTTCTTCAAACCCGAAAAGGCAACGATTCCGGGGCTGCAGCAAAGAGCCCGGCAATTGAACGCGGATATGGGCCCGCTGACCCGCAACGAGATCAAGGCGGCGCTGATTGTCGGCGCATGCATTCTGACCATGGCGCTGCGTGAAGTCATCCCGGCCCTCAAACCGATTGACAAAACCGCCATCATCCTGATTTCGACCATCCTGTTTTTTATTACCGGCATCATGGACCTCGATGACCTGGAAGCCATTCCCTGGAACATTATCCTGCTTTTCGCCGGCGCCATGAGCATCGGCAACTGCCTGTGGCAGACCGGGGCCGCCAACTGGATGGCGGTCAACTGGCTGGTGATGTTCCAGAAAGCAAACTGGTTCGTGTTTGTGATGAGCATCGCTTTCTTCGTCATGATGATGACCAATTTTATCATGAATGTGGCCGCCATCGCGATATCTCTGCCGGTAGCCCTGGTCATTGCACCCTACCTGGGGGTGGCCGGCGAGGTCATCCTGTTTGCAGCCCTGGTCACCGCCGGGATGCCTTTCCTGTTACTCGTTGGGGCTGCCCCCAATGCGATTGCCTATGACTCCCGGCAGTTTACGACCGCCGAATTTTTTCTGTACGGCATACCGGCCAGCATTCTGCTGATGATCGTCACCGGATTTGCGGTGTATGTCCTCTGGCCGTTGATGGGCATGCCGGTAACGCTCGGCCCGTAAGTCGAATTAAAAGAACAGCGGACACAGACCGCCTTTTTTTACGATAACGAATAACAGTTAACGTATAACAAAAAAACAGCGGGTGGCGTTTTAACGCCACCCGCTGTTTTTTTAATTTTAAGGCTGGATAATGATGGTCGGAAACAATCCTTCGAATTCGCCGTCGGTATAGGGCTGAATCGTATTAAAGGAAATATTCTGGTTCTTCTGGGCATGCCCTCTGCGATCCCTTCCATTAAAAAAAGCACCGTTGGCTTCCAGGATGTGATGAATGCGTTCACGGAAGGCGGAAACAAAACGGGCTCCGCGGCCCTCGAAGGACATGTTGCCGTGGATCCGTCCACCATCGATTTTCGAAAAATCTTTAAGGGTCATGCTGTTGAGACTCAGGTCGTCGGAACCGGTAATCATGCCCCAGACCAGGTGGCCGGGCGGTATGGTTAATGGTTTTTTAATATCGATGATGGTGTGAGGCATGATGATGCACTCGTCGCCTACGTTCAAACGGCTTCGCGCCCGCCCCCGCAAAAAACTGTTGAATCCCACGAATATGTTTTTCCCCAGGTCGGCCTCGATGATTTTTGCCCCATGGGCAGTCACGTTGAAACCTTCCAGACGAGAGTTGATGATGTAGCAATTTTCCTGGGCATTGGCGCCTTTGCCCAGCCATGCATTTTGAAGGTAGGCACGCTCGGCGACCAGAACATTTTCGCTGATGTGGATTTTGGGTTTGATGACCGCATATCGATCCAAGGAAGCGTTAGGGGGGACCATAACGGGCGTATCCAATTTGACGACATCAAAAACACGTTTGAAATCTTCTTTGCGGTCTCTCACAAAATCAATGAGCAACCCCTGTGGCGGCCTGCCCGGCCCATAGTTGATGTAAGGATCCAAATCGGGGAGGGAATGGTGATATAGAAAATTGAAATCGTCGGGACTGCGGACCCAGACGGTTCCCGGACCGACATTGAGGTGCCCGATCTCGCCAGCCTGGACATATGAAAACGCTCCGATGATGCAATCCCGCATGGTGGTCAGGTCGACAGTCGCAAACGGGCCAAGGAAACACCCGTCCGAAGGAGAACCGTGGATATTGGCGTAATGCGCCGCAACGGTATCGTTTATGAAGAATTTTTCCAGCGTTTCCGGGTCGTGGGAAAAGTTGTGCACCAGGGTCTTGACCAGAAAGCTGTCTTCGATGTCGATGCCCTCGTCCCGGTTTACCGGGATTTCAAATTTTTGATAATGAAATACATCGCCCCGGTGTTTGAGCTCATCGCCCCGGATATCACTTTTGTAAAGTATCGAGTTTCGGGTTCGGATCTTTCCTAAAAAATAACTGCCCGCCAGACTGGAATGCCTGAACACAAAGTCCAGCGGGTGGTGGGGAGTGATGCCGTAAAAGGCATAGAATTTGACCATCTGATCCAGCGGTACCAGATTTTTGATAAACGGCCCCACATCGTAATCGAGTTCACGTAAATTGATATTGATTCTCTGAATAATCCGGTCCAGGAGTTTTTCAAGTTCTTTCATTGGCAACCCCGGTTACAGAATGATTTCACATTCTTTCATGGTGTGGAATACGGCTGCGAACACGTCCGTCAGGCGCAGGATACCGACAATTTTTTTCCCTTTGGTGACGAGCAAGGACAAATGTTGTCCCATAACCAGTTGAAGCACGGCGATTTCCAGGGAGGCCTCCTGATCAATATATTCTCCCTCGGAGGGGGCCTGCATGAAATCCTCCACTTTCAATTTGGCCGCTTTGCTGCACAGGCCCTTTAAAGGTGTAGCCTGCAGCCGCAGTTGCTTGCGCACATTCCGGATAAAATTGGAACTGAAACCAAATTGGCCGAGTTGGTCAACATCACTCAGCTCTTCATTTTTCGGTTCAAGGGCGCGCAGCACATCCAGCTGTCCCAGTTTTCCGATGATCCGCTTATTTTTATCAAGAATTAACACTCCGCGGTGTTTGTACTTGGTGTGGTCAAACTCCTCCTGGGCTTTTTCCAGCTCCAGCACCGCATCAAAAAGGGTTGACCCCTCCGGAACAGTTGCATATTCCGACAGCGGCACCATTAATTCCTTGACGAGATAATCGCTCACTGAGACCTCCAGCTTTTCAGAAGCCACTTCTATGCAGTAGCAAGATGAAGACAAACCGTTCATAGGATAAGATCGAGCAAAACTCAAGTTTTTTATTTTCGGAACAACCTCAACTGAACCAGGCTTCTGCCGGAGCCCAATTGAATTTGTTGATTGATTAAGCACCAAAACCTGTGTTAAGGCTGCCGGCAGAGTTAAAAATAAGCAGGCACTCACCCGAGGAACGAAATTCGGGAATGTAAATATGGATGCAAAGGAGCACGGCAATGAGCATTGCAAATGTGTTACTCGTGGACGATGAGGTCGATTTTGTTGAAACATTCAGTGAACGTTTAAAAATGCGAGAGGTTGAAATTTCAAAGGCCTTTAGCGGAAAAGAGGCGCTGAAGGCACTAAAAAAAGATAACAATATCGAAGTGGTTATTTTGGATGTAAAGATGCCGGAAATGGACGGGATCCAAACACTGGCGGAAATAAAAAAGCGATATCCGCTGGTGGAGGTCATCATGCTTTCAGGTCAGTCGACGGTCGAGTCCGCCCTTGAAGGAATGAAAAAAGGCGCTTTTGATTATTTGATGAAACCCTGTGACATGGATCAGATCATCGCAAAAGTCAGCGAAGCGGCGGCCAAAAAGCAGCGACATGAAGAAAAGATCATCCAGGCCCGGATCAAAGAAATTACCTCCAGACGGATCTAATATGCGCGACACAACGGGTGAATTCAACCCATCTCATTGTTTCTTCTTGACATGTCTAACCCATAAAATATATCTATTTTTTACTGTACCGCCCGATTTAAAAAATAAATTAAGTTCAGCAGAACATTAACAAAAGGAGGGCATATCATGAAAAAGTTGGGATTATTTTTTGTATGCGGACTGATTTCCGTATTTCTTATCGTGGGAGCCGCCGCCGCCAGAGATACGGTGGTGGTATATACCTCGCTGGAAAATGAAGAGGTTGTCGAATATCTGAAAGTCGCCAAAAAAGAGCTGGCCGATCTTGATATTCAGGCCATCCGGCTTTCCACCGGAGAGCTGGGCGCGCGCATGCTGGCAGAAAAAGACAACCCGCAGGCCGACTGCATCTGGGGGTGGGCGGTCACCAACATGGCCGAATTTGTCGACAAGGACATGCTGGTGCCCTATAAAGCCAAGGACTGGGATAAAATTCCGGCCAACTTCAAAGACCCCGAAGGATTCTGGACAGCGATCGACCTGTATGCAGCAGCGCTGGTGCCCAACACCAAGGTGCTGGAAGAAAAAAACATGCCGATGCCCAAGGGCTGGAAAGATCTTTTGAACCCGGTCTATAAAGGCGCGCTGATCATGCCCAACCCGGCAAGCTCCGGCACGGGCTTTTTACAGGTCGCCAGCCTGCTGGTGCTGCTGGATCCCGACTATAAAAACAAGCCTGTGGAACAGAATAACGCCTGGAATTTTCTCAAAGAACTGGATAAAAACATGGGTCAGTATATCAAAAGCGGTTCCAAGCCTGCCAAGCTGACCGCAGCCGGAGAATATGCGGTGGGTGCCTCTTTTGCTTTTGTCTATTCTTCGTTGAAAAAGAAAGGCTTTCCGGTGGCGCTGGTCATGCCCGAAGAAGGAGCCGGATTTGAGCTCGAAACCAACGCACTGCTCAAAGGTGCCAAGAATGAAGCGGCCGCCAAGAAATTTTTAGACTGGGCCATCAGTGAAGGGGCAATGAGAGAATACGCAAAATTTAAACTGGGAGTCACTTATCCGGGTATTGCCGGGCCAGCGGACCTGCCGGCCTTAGAGACCATCAAACTGGCCCCGATGGATTTTCCGTGGCAATCCAAAAATCGCGCCAAGATCCTGGAAGTCTGGCAAAGCCATTTCCTGAAATAAGCAGTCATTGTTTGACGCATTTAAAAACTTCATAAATCCTCCTAAAGGAGGATTTATGAAGTTTTGTCTTTAAAATGGATCGTATATGGAAACCTCCTCCAAGCAGCTTGTTTTAAAAGATATCAGCAAAAATTTTGGCTCACTGGTAGCCGTCAAAGATGTTGATCTGGTCATCGCGCCCGGCGAATTTGTGTGCTTTTTAGGGCCCAGCGGTTGCGGCAAAACCACCCTGTTGAGAATCATTACCGGTTTCGAGCAACAATCTACCGGGGATGTCATCTATGATGGCAAAGTCATCAATGATGTCATTCCGCAAAAACGGGATTTTGGGATTGTTTTTCAGTCTTATGCCCTGTTTCCCAATATGACGGTGCACCAGAATGTCGCCTTTGGTCTGAAAATGCGCAAAATGCCGCAAAAGCTGATCGATGAACGCGTCAACGAAATCCTTCAGCTGGTGGCGCTTTCCGACTGGGAACGCCATTATCCTTCCCAGCTGAGCGGCGGCCAGCAGCAACGGGTGGCGTTAGGGCGGGCGCTGGCCATCAAGCCCAAAGTCCTTCTGCTGGATGAGCCCCTGAGCGCGCTGGATGCCAAAATCCGGCTGCGCCTTCGCGTCGTTATCAAAAAACTCCAGGAAGAGCTCGGCATCACGATGATCTATGTCACTCATGATCAGGAAGAAGCCCTGGCGCTGGCAGACCGGGTGGCGATTATGCGCGATGGAGAGATCCGACAGATCGGTTCGCCCTGGGAAATATACAAACAGCCTAAAACCAGCTTTATTGCAGAATTTGTGGGAACCTCAAACTTTATTACCGGAAAGAAAAAAAACGGCAGGGTCCGGTTCGGTCGGCTGGAGCTGGCAGTCGCCAACCTGGCTGCTATCGCCGAGGAAACGGTTTATTTGGCCATCCGGCCCGAAAATATTGAACTGGTCGATGAAACCCGCGCCACTCAAAATTATGTAACTTCCAACATCGTCGAAGTCGAGGCCGAAGTTATCAATTTTCTGGGGGCGATCGTAAGGGTGACGTTCACGCTGGAAGATGAGGAAATGCTGGTGGACATTTCCGAAAAAGAGTTTGAAAAGCTGAATTTAAAACGCAAGGATAAATTAAAGCTCTATTTCCCGCCGGCGGCATTTCATCTGTATTCGGAGTTGTTCAGAAAACTGATCTAATATTACAGCAAGAAGTAAGCCCTGGAAAAAATTTTTTCGTCGGTGGCAGCGGCTTCCAGCCGCAAATATCGCAGCAGGATGCTGCTCCCACAGCTATTATTATCTTGATATATGTTGCTGCAGTACGACAATAAATTTAAAAAAAGATGAACACTACCTCATCAGCCGCTGATATAATCCGACAGTACCAGGTTTCGGCCGCACGGATGGAAGTTGACCGCTTCATTGTCCCCACCGTCACCCTTTTTATCGGCATGATTCTCTGCTTTTTTATGCTTTTCCCTCTGTCGGCAATCCTAAAAATGAGTTTTTTTAAAGGCGGCGAGTTCGGCCTGGCCAATTTCACCCTGGCCAATTTCCAGAAATATTTCACTACAGCCTATACCCTGAGAGCGCTTTGGCACAGCCTGTATGTATCGGTGGCCACGACGATTATCGTTACCATCATTATTTTCTTTTACGCCTACGCCATGACCCGCACAACGATTCGCGGAAAGACCTTTTTCCGCAATGTCATCATGCTGCCGCTGGTGGCGCCTTCCATTGTGCAGGCGCTGGCGCTGATTTATCTGTTCGGACGCAACGGCCTGATCACGGCGCATCTTTTAAAAACGGACTGGAATATTTACGGGGCCACCGGAATTATTATCTCAGAGGTGCTTTACTGCCTGCCCCACGCCTTCGTGATTTTATATACGACGCTTTCGGCGGTGGATATCCGGCTGGATGAGGCCGCTGAAAGCCTGGGCGCCTCGCCCTTCAAAGTGTTCACCCGCATAACGCTTCCGTCTGCGAAATACGGCATTTTCAGCGCGGCTGCCCTGACATTCAACCTGACCATAACCGATTTTGGAAACCCGGTAGTCATTGGGGCCGATTATAATGTGCTGGCCACCGAAATCTATGCCCAGGTCACCAATCTCTACCGCTTTGACCTGGGAGCCACCATCAGTATCATTCTGCTGGTGCCGTCGCTGATGGCCTTCATGCTAAATTATTATATCTCCCGCAAAACATTTTCCATGATCAGCGGGGCGGCCAAACCCGTGATTCCGCCCTCGCGACCGTTGAAAAAGATCTGCTACACGATTTATTGCAGCCTGGTCACTTCCGCTATTTTTCTGGTTTTCGCAACGGTCATCGTCGGCTCTTTCGTCAAGATCTGGCCCTACGACTGGTCGCTTACGCTCAAGCACTACAATTTCCCATCCATCGCGGGCTATTCCGCCATCTGGACAAGCGTGTGGGTTTCTTTGATCGTGGGCATCGCCGGTGCTTTCATCACGCTGGTTGCCGGCTATATCATGGAAACGCGCAAACCTTTTTTCAAACAGACGATTTATCTTCTGTCGGTGATGCCGGCCGCCATTCCTGGATTGGTAATGGGGCTGGGATACATCCTGGCCTTCAACAAACCCTATTACATTTTCTACGGCACGCCCTGGATCATTGTGATCAATATCGTGATCTGCAACTTCACCCTGGGAATATTGTCCAGTATTTCCAATCTGCGAAACATCGATCCATCCATCGAGGAAGCCTCCATCAGCCTGGGGGGGGATACCTTCCGGACGTTTTTCAGAATCATATTCCCGCTTTCAAGGGTCGCCTTCTTCCAGAACTTTGTCTATTTTTTTATGCGCTCGATGACCACTATCAGCGCCGTCATTTTCCTGGTCTCCGCCACCGTCCATCTGGCGGCCATCGAAATCATCATGCTCGACAATGACGGCTGGACCGCCAGTGCCAATGCCATGTGCACCTGCATTATTGTGATTGTTCTGGTCATGCTGGGAATTTTACAGATTGTCGCCAAAAAGACGGGCCGGCGGCCGGAAGGAATGGCGTCGGAAGTGTGAAAAAATAAAATCCAAGTTTTCAGGAGTCAGGATTCAGTTTTCAGAAAGATATAGAGGACAGAGCACAGAAGTGTAAGGTCGGCCTCCGTGCCGACCTCCGCGGCGGCCGCAGAGGGCTGCCCTACTTTGAAATTTCCGCCTCCAACGGATTCAGCGTTCTTTACTGCATTGGAATTTAAAAAATCTTTGCGGCTTTGCGTGAGGCCATCACGATTTTCAGACTGCCGGCCATCCAGCAACCTGATCATGCGGGAACTTTAATCTAAATCATAGGGCGTCAGGCTTTCACAGCCGGTCTTTGTTACCAGAAGGGTCTGTTCAAACTGGGCCGATAAAGATCCATCTTTGGTCACCGCCGTCCAGTTATCCGGCAGAATTTTCAGTTCTTTGCCGCCCAGATTGATCATGGGCTCAATCGTAAAGACCATCCCCGGAATCAGCCGGATGCCCTGCCCTCTCTGACCAAAATGAGGAATCTGGGGCGATTCGTGAAATTCAAACCCAACCCCGTGGCCGACAAAATCACGCACCACCGAGCAGCCCTGGTCCTCGGCATGTGCCTGAATTGCCCAGCCGATATCCCCGACCGTGTTGCCGGGTTTGACCATTGAAATCCCGCGTTTAAGGCATTCTCTGGCAACACTGACGATTTTGCGGGCATCGGTTCCCGGTGTGCCCACAAAAAAGGTTTTGTTGGCATCGGCATAATATCCGTCTAAAATCGAGGTGATGTCGACATTGACGATATCACCATCCTTCAAGATGCGCTTGCCGGGAATTCCATGGCAAACTTCCTCGTTTACTGAAACACAGACACTTTTGGGAAAGCCCCGATAATTCAAGGGCGCCGGCTGGGCGCCGTTCTTAATGGTAAATTCGTGCACGATGGTGTTGATCTTATTGGTCTTTATCCCCGGGCGAATCTTGTCCTCGATCTGCTCAAAGGTCGCCAGTACCAGCTGTCCGGCTTTGCGGATGCCTTCAATATCGTGTTCTTCTTTGAGCCGAATCTTGTATCTCTGGGCGTACAACGCCCCGGGATCCCGGTTAACCGGACCGTCTTTTCCCAAGCAGCATTTTTTATGTTTTAACCCGCTGCCGCAGGGGCAGGGATCGTTTCTACCGACTTTCACCTTTTTGCCCTTCTTTTACGCAAATTCAATACCGCTCTGGATAACATGATTAGAAGTGGTTTCAAAGCCTCAAATCAGGTTTCCCGCTTGAACGCGGGATTGCACGTCTTGATTTTAACAAATTAAGGTGTGCATCAAAACAAGGCGCAGGCCGATCGATATCGCGCAGCATACATGGGGTATGTGAGCATTTATCGGAGGTTTGCAACGTTGCCTTTGGGCCTCAGATGGGGTATTGAGACCACTTATAGATGCGGTGCGCGCCACTCCCGCCTGAGTTTCCAATAAGATCGTATGTTTCTATTCTGTCAAAGTTGACATTCTTATAATAATTTTAAAGCAAATTCAACCGTTAAGCAAAGTGAAAAGCAATAGAGATGCTTTTTCATATTTGCTATTCATTTGAAAATAGCCTATTAACAGTTAAACGCATTGGCCAGACTGCCGGAGATTCAGACTTATGCATTTTGAGGTTTCAGGCGTTACAGTTTCCCCTTTCATACCTTTCCTGGTGGCGTTTTGCGTCTCACTGTTTGTTTCCTCCGCTGGCGTATCCGGTGCGTTTCTATTATTACCGTTCCAGGTCAGCGTTCTGGGTTTCACCAGCCCTGCCGTCTCTCCCACCAATCTCTTCTATAATATCGTGGCCATCCCCAGCGGCGTCTATCGTTACATGCGCGAACGGCGGATGGCCTGGCCGTTGGCCTGGGTGATTATTACTGGAACCCTGCCGGGAATATTTATTGGCGCCGTAGTCAGGATTCTGTATTTGCCTGATCCAAAAAATTTCAAATTTTTTGCAGGATGCGTGCTACTGTATATCGGCCTTAGACTGGTTCATTCCATGATCAAGAAAAATGATCAGGCCTCTGAAAAAGCCAGAGCAGTGGAACAGCGATTTTATTCCGCAGAAAATAAAGGGAGGAGCGCCTCCGCAGCCGATGGTAAACCAGTGCCGGCTGTCAGAACCGTAAAGTTTTCATTCAGGCATTACAGCTATAGCTTTTATGGAGAAATCTTTGACTTCAATACCATCGGTTTGCTTTTGTTATCATTTGTCGTTGGAATTGTCGGCGGGACTTATGGAATCGGCGGCGGGGCAATTATCGCACCGTTTCTGGTCGCCTTTTTCGGTCTGCCGGTCTACACCATTGCAGGCGCCACCCTGATGGCCACATTTGTCACCTCAATTGCCGGAGTCGTTTTCTACGCCGGGGTCGCACCGTTATTTGCGCATACCGGTCTGTCCATCGCACCGGATTGGACGCTGGGCGCCTTATTCGGTGCCGGGGGCTTTCTGGGCACCTATTGCGGCGCCCGTCTTCAAAAGTATCTGCCGGCCAAGATCATAAAGATTATCCTGGTCCTCACCCTGATCTTTATCGCCACCCGGTATATTTCCGCTATCTTTTAAAGGGTTCTGAGGCTCAGGATTTGGCCGCTCAGAAATTCAAGTCGTTATTAAATAATACTGAAATGGTTTCAAAACCGTTAGATCTTGTTGGATAGCAAGGCTTGATTCGGTTCGAAAGCGGAGCGTACACGGCAGTACGCGAGCATTTTGAACCGAATCGTAACGCAGCTATCCGGCAAGAGATAATGGTTTTGAAACCATTTCAAAGCCAGGTTACGGCCTTCGGATGGTAACAAAGCACTACCGGCTGTCCGGGATAAAGGTTTTCCAGCTGGATCTTTTGGCGTGGCAACTTTAGGGTAAACGGCAAACTGCCGATCAGCACGGTCACCACAATTTCGGCGCTGATCTTTTCCAGTGCCAACCGCGAAATGGTTCCTTTTAGAAGATCGGCATCGGAGTCAGGCGGCCGGGCGCCTGCAGCGCTGGCAATGAAAGTTGGCGCCAAAACAGCCACCGCATCGGGTGACGGGGGTTCGGATACATGGATGCACTGGCCGTCCGCTAATCTTTTCTCCCACAATTTGTCTTTAGCGTGACGCCATGGACCGAATATGACATTTTCTTCACCGGTTCCAAACAGACGGCCTTTAAACAGATGCCTGACCTCGTCACAGACTTCATAAAGCCAGTCCCAGTCATGGCTGGCAATAATGAGCGTGGTGCCCAATTCCTGGCGCGCCCTCAGCGACACCTCTTTGATCAACTGGGCGCTGGCCGCATCCACACTGGCGGTGGGCTCATCCAATAAAAGCACCCGGGGTTTGAGCGCCAGCCTGGCTGCCAGCGCCACCCGCTGCGCCTCACCGCCTGATAGTGCATCCCAGGGTCGCTTCGCAAAATCTTTACCGGCCAGGCCGACCATATCAAGCGCCTCGTTGGCCCGATCGACGAGGTCGCTGCCATTACCCCTCAGTTTAAGACCATATGAAACATTTTTAGATACGCTGCGTTTCATCAGAAAGGGTTCCTGCGGCAGCAAGGTGATCAAAAATCGGGCTTCGTCGGAAAAAGGCTCTACTTCACGGCCATTAAAAAGAATTTTCCCTTCGACGGGTCTTTCAATCAGGCCCAGCATTCTCAAAAGGGTGCTTTTGCCGCTGCCGTTCGGACCGATGAGTCCGACAATGGAGGCCGGTTGAACGGTCAGGTGCTCGATTGCCAGAACCGTTTTATCGCCATAAGAATGTTTCAGTGAGCGGATCTCATAGATTGGCTGGACCAATTTTAAACCCTTCGTCGTAAAAATGAGACGGAGATATTGACACAAAGTGCAATGGACAGCAGAACGAGGCCCAGGGCAACGCCCATCCCGAATTGCCCCTTGTTGGTCTCCAGTGCAATCGCCGTTGTGATCGTGCGCGTATGCCACTTAATATTGCCCCCGACCATCATGGAAATGCCGACCTCCGTCATGACGCGCCCGTAAGCCGCAATCCCACCTGCCAGCAAGCCGTGCCGGGCTTCCCATAAGCTGCTGAAAAAGAGCTGCCGCCGGTTGGCCCCCAGCGAGATAATGGCGACACGAAGCTTTTGATCCATGCTTTCAACTGCCGTTGCGCTCAGGCCGATGACGATCGGCAGCGCCAGAATCGTCTGGCCGATGGCGATGCCGGGAAGGGTGAAAAGCAGCCCGAAGTTTCCCAGCGGGCCACGCTGGGTCAAAAATGCATAAACGAGCAGGCCGATAAACACGGTGGGCAAGGCCATCAATGTATCGACAATGGTTCTCAAAGTCTTTTTGCCGCTGAAGTCGAAATAGCCGAGGCAAAACCCCAGCGGGATCCCGATGAGCAGGCTGCAACCGATCGAATAGCTCGACACTTTGACCGTGGCCCATATCGCCGAATAGGTTTCCGCGTTGCCGCCGACCAGCAGATGAAAAGCCTGGAAAAATCCTTCTAAGATAAAATCCATGGAAATAACTCAGTGGCTAAATAAATCAGATGGCGGAGTGCTTTCTCATTACAAGCCTGTCATTCCCGCGAAGGCGGGAATCAAGAAATGTTTTGAAAACCTGGATGCCCGCCCCCAACTACACGGGGGCAGGCTCTGGCGCGGGCATGACGATAAAGTACCCCAACCGCTCTAATAAATGCGACTGCAGCGAGAATGCCTCGAGGCAATTGAAGCGGTTCACCTGCAGTCGCATTTCAGATTGTTTCTATTCAGGAAGCTACATTTTGGCATTCGGTGTAAATAATGGTTTTCCTAAAAGCTTGAAATCTTTTATCAATTGCTGCGCTTCCGGCCCGGTGATCCATTTGGTAAATTGTTTGGCGGTATCGTAATTTGCTTTGGCACAGTGCTTGGGGTTTATGGCAATCACACTGTACTGATTCAGCAGGACGGCGTCGCCTTCCACCAGAATCTTGAGTGGCGGATTGCCTTTCATATTGCTTTCATATTTGATGTAGGTCCCCCGGTCGGTCATCGTATACCCGTTGCGCTCGGCCGCAATGTTGATGGTTGCCAGCATTCCCTGACCGGTCTGAACATACCAGCTCTCCTTTTCGGGAACCGGCAGATCCGCCGCCTTCCACAGCGAAAGCTCCTTCTTGTGCGTCCCGGAATTGTCTCCCCGGCTCGTAAAAACGGCCTGTTTGGCTTTCAGCATCGCAAAGGCATCTTTAATGGATTTGCCCATGATTCCGGCCGCATCCGACTCAGGCCCGATGATGACAAAATCGTTGTACATGATCTCGCGACGATCGGTGCCGAAACCGTCGGCCACAAATTTTTTCTCAGCCGGGGGCGCATGGACCATGAGAATGTCCACATCGCAGTTTTCACCAAGTTTGAGCGCTTTACCGGTACCGGTCGCTGTCCACTTCAACTCGATTCCGGTGGCCTCCTTGAATTTTGGAGCCAGATAGTCCAGCAAGCCGGTGTTATCGGTGCTGGTGGTCGTTGCCATCATCAGCGTTTTTTCTTCGGCCGCAGAACTTGCCGAGATAGGACCAAGCGCCAGTGCCAAACAGGTGACTAAAACCCACAACAGTTTCATTTTCAATTCCTTTCGTCTCATAATGAAAAGTGGGAAACATCATAGATTATTGAAGCGCCTCATATGTTTATTTATTTTGGAGAACCGATGAGTGTTATCAGGACATCACGCACCCTCTTCTTGAACCTGAGGAAATACCATTTTTCCGCTCAAGCTGATATCATAGCCTTCCAGCGTTTCGGCCAGCCGGCGAAACTGCGCTTCACGCAGCAGCGACAGAAACTGCTGGATACCTTCATCAAAAAATCGATCCTTGAGAATCATCAGATCAAATCGCTCCCAGCGAAGAGGAATAAACCCGATATTTAATAATCCGGCAACCGCTCCGATGCCGGGTCCGGCATCCGCCCGGCCAGCTAAAATCTCCAGACCCACATCCAGATGCCGCTGCACCTCATTACTGTAACCATCAATTGTTTCTCCCTCGATCCCGGCCTTTTTGAATTCCCGATCGAGCAATAAGCGTGTACCGGCCCCCAGCTGTCGGTTGACAATCCTGATTCCCGGCCGGGCCAGATCGGCAACACCGGAAATCTTTTTGGGATTGCCCCCGGCCACCAGGATGCCCTGCTCGCGGCGGCAAAAATTAACCACAGCCGGCATAAATTCCAGTTCACGGTGAGCATAATCGAAGTTATACTCCTGTTCGTCTTCCTGCAGCAGGTGGCTGGAAGCCATGTGACAGAGATTCTGCCGTAAGGCTCTCAGACCTCCCATGCTGCCCAGATTGCCGAACACGGCCAGCGGCGATTGAAAATGGCTGTTGAAAAGTGAGATCGAACGATCCAGCAAGGGATCATTGCTGCCCGCAATGATGAGCACCCCCCCCTGCAGCGGTAAAAGCTTGCCGGTGTCCGGATAGTTCAGCGTCCGGGTTTCAATCCACTGTTCCACCAACTGTCTCGGGAAAAGCCATTTCCCGGTCACCTTGGAGGCTGGCAAGCCTTTTTGGGCAACCAGAGTGTAAACCATCTTTTCATTAACATTTAAGAGTTCAGCGACCTCTTTGGTGGATAAAAGCTTTTTCATTGGATTCCTGCTAAGAGAAATGAAAATGGCCAGCCGGCCCAAATAAAGTCTTTCTATAGTTATTTTTGTAATATTCTGTCAATATTTTTTATAAAAAAAATATTATATTACAAATAATAACTAATAATAACAGTAAAATAAATTCGAAAGGTATCGGTTTACATGGGAATGCGGTCCTGAGAAAGGTTTTAATTGATTAAACGGGAAACTGATAGCCTAGCTTATGCGGGAATTGTGTAAATAAAATTTATTTGCCATTGCCATTATCATGGTGGCATTGCTTAAATTAGCAAAGCACTAAAGTTGTTTGGTTTTGTGAGGCCAGGGACACCATTTTTCCAGTGGACATACGGGGCATCTGGGTTTTCTGGCGAAGCAGGTTTCGCGCCCAAAAAAAATCAGCTGCAGACTGAAATCACTCCAGGTGCGTTTGGGGACAATTCCCATCAAATCGAACTCGATTTTCACCGGATCTTTGTTTTCAGTCAGTCCCAGCCTTCTTGATATCCTGGCCACATGGGTGTCCACGACAACTCCGGGAATGCCGAAAGCGGCTCCCAGAACCACATTGGCGGTCTTGCGCCCTACTCCAGGAAGTTTGACCAGCGCTTCCAGCGTTCGGGGCACCTCCCCGTTATGCTGCGATAGAAGCGCCTTTGCGCAATTTTTTATATTTTTGGCTTTATTATGGAAAAAGCCGGTGGGGCGAATCAAATTCTCAAGGGTTTTAAGGGGTACAGCGGCAAAGTCGGCAGGCGTTTTTAGGTTTTTAAAAAGCAGCGGTGTAACCTGGTTCACCTGTTTGTCTGTGCACTGGGCCGAAAGAATGGTGGCAA
>Ga0209742_10000075_pt1 | contig 53220 bp, 47 predicted proteins | sample DeeMarSeWOR38_10_FD_187462 | JGI IMG/M metagenome (GOLD analysis project Ga0209742, IMG submission 187462) | Marine sediment microbial communities from White Oak River estuary, North Carolina - WOR-3-8_10 (SPAdes) (version 2) | ecosystem: Environmental > Aquatic > Marine > Intertidal zone >...
GACAGCGTAATAAAGAACAACAGTTCCCATTTATCGTGACCTAAATTGCGGAGATTCATGGTTTTCATCCTCATCGCTCGCGACTTACTTAATAAAAATGTTAATAACCGGAAACCGGGTGTTAAGCCTGCTGTCCCGCGAACGGAAACAACACGGCGAAATTCGCTTGGTGTGGAGTTACTGAACCTGATGCGGTGTGAAGGGAAAATCCAACTACAACGGGGAAACCAATGGCATGATTCCGTACGGCCTGGAAATCATTGGTGAACTGCATACAACTATTACCTCTCAACTGCCTGCCATTCCCACGTTTTTCAGCGATACCACACTTTTACATCGACGTGGGAACTCTATCCTTTATACCGAGAAACGACGTCAAAGTCACGTTTTATCAAAGTTATTGATAAACGATTTCCGTATCGCTAATATCAGTATCCGTATTACGTATTTCCGTCTGGATAAAGTTCTTCACGTCTACGTATTGTATACGTAGTGTTCGCTAGCCTGGTTTCCCGTTACCGCGATTTGGTCCAGATTTCGGACGCAAAATCAGTAACACCAAACACTCGAAACATCCCGTCTTTGGAACATCCTAAGAACATAAGTTGGTGCATTTTAGTGAGGTGTGACATTTGCCTGATTCGACGCTTGCCACATTACTTGTGAGCGACTGCTCACTGAAGGGACTCCTGATCCGCCTCAATAATGCCAACTATGTTATGCCTTTACATAGCTTTGCTTACTGAGACAACACTTTTAATTAGTAGCGTTTACCTGCTTGCTGTAACGCTAATACTTCTTATGCTTTTCTCCCACCTGGCATCAGATTGACGCTAAGTGGCTAATTTTCTTCAGAACACCGATGGTGACCTACCGTTGTACTGAATCAATTAGTTATTATTTCAATCAATCCTAATACAGAGCCTGGCAAAAGTCTACGGTCTCGGTAAAGAATTGTTAACTGGATCGCTATTCGTCAACACTACCGTCTCACGCTGCGACGAAACCAGAATAAAAGCGCTCTCGGGGGCCGATTTCTGCTGCACCAGTTGTTTTGTGGCTAGCGAGCCTTGTTCGGGTGCGTTAGCATTGGCCCGCACATACTGAATATAGGAGCTGATCGCCACGCCAATGCCGACGATAACAGCTAAAGCAAACAATAAATCGGGTTTTCGATGTGTTCTCATTATTGGTATTTACTTACGTAAACTTACGGGCTCCCTAGACTGGTTATCCTAACCAAGTCTGATAAGTAAAGCGAATAGGCAGATTTAATAATTATTATAAAAAAATATTAAGTGTTTATATTGATAAATTATATTAAATACAGTTTCCAGTGAAATTAAGAAATAAATAATATGCTAATTATGAATGGCAGAAGTGGGAGGGAGCCATGGCTTATTGGTTAATGAAGTCAGAACCGGATGTGTTTGGTATCGATGATCTAAAATCGAGACCCCGAAAAACCGAACACTGGGATGGTGTAAGGAACTACCAGGCGCGCAACATGATGCGCGATGAAATGAAAAAGGGTGACGAGGTATTTTTTTATCATTCCAACTGTAAAGAGCCGGGCATCGTGGGCATTGCGAAAATTGTCAAAGAGGGTTATCCGGATTTCACGGCGATTGACCCTCAGCAAAAATACTATGATGCCAAGAGTGATCCTGATAATCCCCGTTGGTACATGGTGGACGTACAGTTCGTGCGTAAATTGAAGCGGACTATTACCCTGGATGAGTTAAAAAAAATAAAAGCCTTACAGGATATGCCATTGGTGCGGCGCGGTAATCGCCTGTCAATCATGCCGGTGACGGAAAAACAGTGGAACACCATACTGAAACTCGAATGAGTGGAAAGCTATTAGCTTAACGTAAGAATAACCAGTAGGCCGGATTTTCCGTTTCTTCGTAGTGGTTATAACCCACGCTAGCCAGAAAGGACTGAAATTCTTCGCTGTCTTTGGACGGTACCTGGATGCCTACCAGCACGCGTCCGTATGCGTCGCCGTGGTTACGGTAATGAAACAGGCTGATATTCCAGCGGCCACCGATATGGTTCAGAAAACGTAACAGGGCCCCGGGGCGTTCCGGAAAGTTAAAACGGAACAGTCGTTCATCACGCGCCAGCTTGGTACGGCCACCCACCATGTAGCGAATGTGGATTTTGGCCATCTCGTTATCGGTGAGATCAACCACAGAATAATTTTTCGCTTTCAGTTTTTTGACGAGTTCCCTTTTTTCTTCATCACCCCCGGCTAATTTCACGCCCACAAAAACATGGGCTTCGGTGGCATCCGAATAGCGATAATTGAATTCCGTGATGCCGCGGCTGCCTATGGCATCGCAGAAATCGCGAAAACTGCCAGGTTTTTCCGGGATTGTCGCGCATAAAATCGCCTCGCGACGTTCACCCAGTTCCGCACGTTCTGCCACGATGCGTAAACGATCAAAATTGATGTTGGCGCCACTAACGATCGAAATTAGATGCTCACCACTAACGCCGGTTTGTCCGACATACTTCTTGATGCCGGCCACGGCAATGGCGCCGGCGGGTTCGGCTACTGTACGGGTTTCGTCAAAAATATCCTTGATGGCGGCACAGATTTCGTCGGTGGTCACCACCATAACTTCGTCCACAAAATGTTGGGCAATACGAAATGGTTCGGCGCCAATTTGCCGCACCGCCACGCCATCAGCAAAGATGCCCACTTCATCTAGGATAACGCGCTCGCCGTGTTTCATGGCCTCTGCCAAACAGGGGGATTCGTCTGCTTCTACGGCGATGATTCGAATATCGGGATTGACATGCTTTATATACGCGGTAATTCCTGAGATGAGTCCGCCGCCCCCCACTGGAATAAAGATCGCGTCGATGGGTTGCGGGTGCTGCCTGAGGATTTCCAAGGCAATAGTCCCCTGTCCGGCAATGACGTCAGGATCATCATAGGGATGCACGAAAGTCAGGTTTTGTTCTTTGGTTAACTGTTGCGCTAGCGCGTAGGCGTCGTCATAGGAGTTACCGTGTAAAACCACTTCCGCACCACGGCTGCGTACCGCTTCGATCTTGATTTCTGGGGTCGTCTTGGGCATCACGATGACTGCTCTGATCCCCATCTTTTGCGCGGCGAGGGCGACTCCCTGGGCGTGGTTGCCAGCGGAGGCGGCGATAATGCCGCGTTGGCGTTCCGCTTCGCTGAGTCCGGAAATCTTGTTATAAGCGCCCCTTAGCTTGAAGGAGAACACCGGTTGTAAATCTTCGCGCTTAAGATACACCTGGTTTTTGAGGCGCTGTGATAATACTGAGGCGAGTTCCAGGGGAGACTCCCGGGCGACGTCATAAACGCGGGAATGTTCGATTTTTTCCGCGTAGTCTTTTAAGGTCAGGTCAGTCATTGTTTATGAAAATTATTTATAGCTCTAACTCATTGTTATTTAACATTTATAGCGCCAGATAATGACTGCTATGGTGGCGGCTAACGATACGTCTCCCCGTTGCCAGTGCTGTCAGTGTGATATTCTGCCTATCTTATTGATTTTTCCATTAAAACTCGAGTAAAAAAGTGTATATAATGGCCAGCCTGCAATTATATAAATCTGACGGGGATTACATCCATGAGTATGACACAGGACGAAATGAAAAAAGCGGTTGCCTTAGCGGCGATTGATTATGTGGAGGCGGGTGCGGTGATTGGCATTGGCACCGGCAGTACCGCAAATTATTTCATCGACGAGCTGGCCAAGATCAAGCATAAAGTAGAGTGCACAGTTGCCAGTTCGGTGGCCAGCGCAGAACGTCTGCAAAGCCATGGTATCCTGGTTGAGGATCTCAACGCCGTAGATGAAATCGCTGTTTATGTTGATGGGGCCGACGAATCCACCAAACACCTGCATCTGATTAAAGGTGGTGGTGGTGCGTTAACTCGGGAGAAAATTGTTGCTGCCGTGGCGAAAAAATTCGTCTGTATTGCAGATGAAAGCAAGCTGGTCGACGTATTGGGTAACTTTCCGCTGCCTGTTGAAGTGATTCCCATGGCAAGAAGTTATGTGGCGCGTGAACTGGTGAAGCTGGGTGGTAACCCCGTCTATCGTGATGGATTTGTCACTGATAATGGCAACCAGATCCTCGATGTACACAACCTGGAAATATTGAATCCGGTGGAGCTGGAACAGACACTAAATAATATTGTGGGCGTGGTTACCAACGGCCTGTTTGCGCGACGCCCGGCTGACGTATTGTTGTTAGGTACGCCATCAGGAGTGAAAACGCTTACCGCGTGATGAACTTCCCCCGTTTTTTTATCATGCTGGGCATTGCATTCGTGGCGATTGGTCTGTTGTGGCCACTGTTACAGAAGCTGGGGCTGGGAAAGTTACCGGGTGATATAGTGTATGAAAGTGACCGGGTGAAATTCTACTTTCCCATCATGACTTCGATAATTGTCAGTCTGATACTGTCGCTACTGTTTTGGTTATTTAAAAAATAGCGAATCACAATTATCTATATGAGACTGTCGATACCTATATACTGCATCGAGTTCATTTCATTTATTCACATCGTTTGATTATTCAATTTTAAATTACTGATCATATGGCAGCAGGTAGATTTTTCAGAAAACTACGAATTTTGTTTTTGCTGTTCGTATTGCTTATAGTTACCGGCGATTACTGGTTAACCAAGCTCAGGAGTACGGACTGGAATGATACATTACGTATTGTCGTTTATCCGATTAACGGCGACCGCAGTGATGTCTCCGCGCAGTATATTGAGCAGTTAACCGAAGAAACCTTCGAGCCGATAGAAACGTATCTAGCCAGCGAGGCAGCAGAATACGGTGTGGCGATCGAAAAACCGGTAACGATGACCCTGGGCCCGCTCATCAACGAATTGCCTCCGGGTCCACCCGCCGATCGTAATGTATTAAAAGTGATGTGGTGGAGTCTGAAAATGCGTTATTGGGTATTTAGCGTTGATAGCTACCAGGGCCCGCCCGCTGATATTCGGATGTTTGTTGTTTATCATGACCCGCAAGAGCATGAGCGCCTGCAGCATTCGCTGGGTCTGGAAAAAGGACTGATCGGCGTCGTCAATGCATTTGCCGGCAAAAAGCTGGAAACCAAAAACAATATTGTATTGATTCACGAATTTCTGCACACAGTAGGCGCCACTGATAAGTATGACTTGCTCACTGGTGCGCCGCTTTATCCTGATGGTTTTGTGGAGCCCGACAAACAACCTTTGTATCCGCAGGATTATGCGGAAATTATGGCGGGGGTATTGCCGGTCGCGAAGGATGAATGGGTCATGCCGGACAAGCTTAATGATACCCTGATCGGGAACAAAACAGCGCGCGAGATTAATTGGATTTCTCAGTAACAGGAGTAATATACCGTTGCTGAGCATTTTTTCAGTCTTATTCGGCCGCAAGGCGCGATATCAACGACAGTATGAATAGTCGCACAGGGAGCGATATACGTGGCTAACCAGATTCATCCAACAGCGATAGTTTCAGAACAGGCCCAATTGGGTAGCGGAAATATTATCGGTGCGTTTGTTGTAATCGAGGACGATGTCATCCTCGGTGACAATAATCGTATTGGTGCCCATAGCGTGTTAAAAAGCGGATCGCGCATTGGTAATAATAACAGTATCCACGAGCACGTAGTGTTTGCGGGTAATCCGCAGGATATTAGTTTCAAGGATGCGGAAACCTACGCACAACTGGGAAACGATAATGTGTTACGTGAATTTGTCACGGTTAATCGCGCCACTACGAAGGAAAGCGGCTGGACACGTATTGGCGACAGCAACTATTTCATGGCAGGGGCTCATGTGGCTCATGATTGCCAGTTAGGTAGTCATATTACGCTTGCCCCGGACGCAGCGCTGGGCGGTCACGTTCACATCGGTGATCGGGCGTTTATTTCTGGTGGCGTTAAAGTCCATCAATTTGCCAGGATTGGTATGTTTGCCATGATTGGTGGGAACAGTAAAATCACCCAGGATTGTTTGCCTTATATGATTACTGACGGGGTGCCTGGCAGAGTTCGCGGCTTGAATGCCGTTGGTTTAAAACGCGCCGGATTTACAATGCAGGACATGCGTGATTTAAAACAAGCTTACCGCATCTTATTTGGTTCCCGTCGTGATATGGATGTGATCCTTGGTGAGCTTGAAGACCTGGAATCAGACCACGCAAAAAATTTAGCGGCTTTTATCAAGGCGTCAAAACGAAATTTCCATCGAACTGAGTAACCTGTGCGTGTAGTAAATTATTGGCGTTATATTCCTGCTATGCTGGCCAGGAATACAATCTTTAAATATCAGTACACGCAGCAGTCGGCATGGCTGCGGCTTTCCTTCATAGGGTGTTTTTTTGGAAGATGAATTCCGGGGATTTTACAACCTGCTCCCCGGATATTTCACTGGCCTAGTATTTTACTGACCTAGGTCATTTTGCAGAGTGGCCCGACAATTTTACTTCTACTTTTTCGTGCTCGGCTAAATTTGCATAGTATTCACGCAAAATTTGTAAGACTTCCGGCCGGCTGAAGTTGTCAGGAACTTCCGTGCCTTCAGAAAGTGCTTTGCGTAATTTGGTTCCCGATAACAGTAGTCGATCTGCTGCTTCGTGTGGGCAGGTTTTCATGGATGCCATGCCGCCACATTTGTTGCACCAGAAAGTCCAATCGATTTTCAATGGTTGGGTTTCCAGTGCATCCTTGGGAATTTCATCAAAGATATGGTGCGCATCGAAGGGACCGTAATAATCACCCACGCCGGCATGGTCACGTCCAACAATGAGATGTGAACAACCATAGTTTTGACGAAATAAGGCATGGAGCAATGCTTCGCGCGGACCGGCATAACGCATATCCAGCGGATAACCCGCTTGAATAACGGTGTTATCCACAAAATACTTTTCGATGAGTGTGCCTATAGCTTTGCTGCGTACATCAGCAGGGATGTCACCGGGCTTGAGTTTACCCAACAGGGAGTGAATTAATACACCGTCCAGGGATTCAATGGCGATCTTGGCCAGGTACTCGTGGGAACGATGCATGGGATTACGGGTTTGAAATGCAGCGATGGTTTTCCAGCCGCGTTTTTTGAATTCTTCCCGAGTTTGCGCGGGTGTCATGAATTGTTTGCCGTATTCTTCCGGGAAGCCACCCAACGAAAGGACTTTTACGGGGCCGGCCAGGTTAACATCGCCTTGCTCCATTACCATTTTTACACCGGGATGCTCCATATCGGCGGTTTTGTAGACCTGCATACACTCATGGGCTTTGTCGATCTGGTATTTTTCAGACACTGCCATGGTGGCAAGAATTTCATCGCGTTCAGGGTCATATAATGCGATATCATCGCCTTCCGCGAACGTGGCCGCTGTGCTGATATCAACAGAGAGTGTAATCGGGATGGGCCAGAATAAACCGCTGGACATTTTCATGCCGTCGCAGACGCCTTCCCAATCGGCGCGTGTCATGAATCCTTCGAGTGGAGTAAAACCACCAATGCCCATCATGACGATGTCGCCGGCTTCGCGGGAAGTAATAGAAATCTTGGTTAATGATTCGGCTCTTTTCTTTTCAGCCGCTAATGCTTTGCCCTCTAACAGCAAGGGTTTAAGGTCAGAACCACCGTGTGGATGTACCAGTTCAGACATCGCTATCCCTCTCGAATTTGTTTGGTGTGAAGTCCGTGTGTTTTATGAACGCTTCCAGTGCAGAAGGCTAACCTTATCCGGTTTTGTAAAAAAAGCAAACTTTTATATGTTTTCACGGGTATAAAAATACTTTATTAAATTCGCGTTTCAGGCCAATTTAATAGACTGATTTTATGTGATTAAAGATTATCTAATCTGTGATTTTAGGCAAGGGACTAGCGAACATTTTCGCCAGCTGCTTGCAGATCGGCATGATAGGACGAGCGCACCATGGGGCCACTGGCGACATTGACGAATCCGAGTTCTTCAGCAATGCGGCCCAGTTGTTCAAACTCTTCGGGCGGTACAAAACGTTCCACCGGCAAGTGGTGCAAGCTGGGTTGCAGGTATTGGCCAAGGGTTAACATTTCACCCCGATGCGCGCGCAAGTCTTTCATCACCTCGACCACTTCATCCATGGTTTCACCCAATCCCAGCATGAGGCCGGATTTGGTGGGAATGTCCGGATACATTTCCTTGAAGCGTTTTAATAGCTGAAGCGACCACTCATAGTCTGAACCCGGTCTGCATTTTTTATATAAACGCGGCACGGTTTCCAGGTTGTGGTTGAAGACATCTGGCGGTGCCTGTTCCATGATTTTTAATGCGACATCCATACGACCACGAAAATCAGGGACCAGAATTTCGATTTTTGTGCTGGGGGAGTATTCGCGTACCGCCTTAATGCAATCCACAAAATGCTGCGCTCCGCCGTCGCGTAAATCGTCGCGATCTACCGAGGTGATCACCACATATTTCAGATTGAGCAATTGAATAGCTTCGGCCAAATGTTTTGGTTCATTTTTATCCAGCGGCTTGGGTCGGCCATGTGCCACGTCGCAAAATGGGCAGCGGCGGGTGCAGATATCGCCCATGATCATAAAGGTCGCGGTGCCATGACCAAAACATTCCCCAAGGTTCGGACAGGAAGCTTCTTCGCACACAGTATGCAAATTATTTTGCCGCAGCAGGCTCTTAATGCGCATTACATTGGGGCCGGTGGGCGCCTTGGCACGAATCCAGCGCGGTTTGCGCGGTGCTTGTTGAGTAGGTTCTACCTTTATCGGAATGCGTGCTACCTTGTCAGCGCCACGCAGTGGTACGCCTGCTTCAACTTTTTTCGGTGGTGTTTTGGATGAAGAACTCACGGTGCTTTGTATAATTAATATAAATATCAATGAATAAAATAGGATTAACGTTAGCCAACTGGTAAATCAGGCTGCGCCATTATAGCGTGAATGCAATATGAGCAATAGCCAAAACTGGTATGCCTATCGCGTTTGGTCTTCAGTCGTCGCGAACAACCGCTGCGTCAAGTGGTGGAGCAACTGCTGTTTTACTCGCCGGATATCCAAGTCAATACAAAAATCTTTCAATTGTGTTGACGCTAGCCCCTCGAATCCACAGGGATTGATATAGGAAAACGGCGCCAGATCCATATCGACGTTAAAGCTGAGACCATGATAAGAGCAGCCACGACGCACGCGTAGACCTAAGGCCGCGATTTTGGCGCCATCCACGTAGACGCCGGGAGCATCGGATTTACGCTCTGCGGCGATATCGTATTCGGCCAGTACGTCGATGACGCTCTGTTCCAGATGATTGACCAATATTTTTATGCCCCAGTGTCGGCGCTGCAGGTCCATCAGGACATACGCTACAATTTGCCCCGGGCCGTGATAGGTGACCTGGCCGCCACGGTCACATTGGATCACCGGAATATCGTGGACATCAATAATATGTTCCGGTTTGCCGTTTAGGCCCAGGGTGAAAACTGCCGGGTGTTCCACCAGCCAGATCTCATCGCTGCTTGCTACATCGCGTTGCTGGTTAAAGGTGCGCATGTCGTCCCACACGCTTTGGTAGTCACGCAATCCCAGTTCGCGGATTTTAAAGGCGATGGACATGAAAGATGTGACGTGTTGCTGGTGGATCTTACAACGCCATGATCACGTGTTCGTGATCAGTTAACGCCTGATAAATAGCATCCAGTTGTTCGCGGCTTTGCGCATTCACGATAACGGTAATCGAGACATATTTACCATTGCTGCTGGCGCGGCTGCTGAAAGCGTCTGCGCTAGTATCCGGTGCATGTTCACGGACAATATCCCCGACAACGACTTCCAGATTGTGAATCGTCAGTCCCATGGCTTTTATGGGAAAATCGCAGGGAAACTCTAAGACAGAATCGGAATCGCTATTCATAGTTTATCAAAACAGATTGCAGATTTTTAGTTTACGGATATCGCCGGTTATTGGCCGAGTGATTTTTTAAATGCCTGAAATAAATCCACCATTTTATGCCACATGGGTCCGGGGGTGCCGTCGCCAATCTTCTGGTTATCAAGATACGTCACCGGCAGGATTTCCTTGGTGGAACTGGTCAGCCAGATTTCATCGGCGTCGCGCAGGCGTTGCTCGGAAATCGTCGATTCTTCCCAGGTTATATGGCTTTGCGAGGCCAATTCCAAGATCAGGTCGCGGGTGATTCCCGGCAATAGAAATGGCCCTTTGGGTGGTGTCACTAATGCGTTGTTTTCTACGATAAACAAATTACTTGCCGCGCCTTCGGTGGCTTCGCCGTTGCGCAGTAAAATGGTTTCACTGGCACCCGCATCAATGGCCTGTTGGCGTAACAGGACATTGGGCAACAGGCTGATGGCCTTGATATGACAATTTACCCAGCGATAGTCATCGCCAGTGATGGCGCGCACGCCATATTGTAATGTGGTTTTCTCCGGCGGTGTTAACGGATTCGCCATGGCGAACACCGTGGGCGTGATATCTTTTGGTAAGGCGTGGTCGCGCTTGGCGACACCGCGTGTCACCTGCAAATAGACAGACAGATCGCCGCCAAGATTCTTGTCAATTAACGCATCAAGAATCGTTTGCCATTCCTGCGGGGAATGGGGATTGGTTATGCGAATCGCATCCAGACTATTTTGCAAGCGCTGCAAGTGTTCCGACAGGCGAAACAGGCAACCATGATACGCGGGGATGACTTCATACACGCCATCACCAAAAATGAAACCGCGATCCAGAACCGAAATGCATGCTGCGTCATCGGGAACAAATTTCCCGTTTAAATAAACAATGCTCATAAAGGATAAAGAATGGGGTGTTAGTAGTTATTCCACCAGAGTTTTACGGAATCGATCAGGTTGTGCCAGAAGCTTCCTTCGCCTACAGCGCCTAAGGAAATCAGGTCCCGTTGGGCAAGTAGCTGGCTACCCAGCATAATGTTAACGCTGCCCATGGTGTCGCCATTGATGACAGGGGCAATGATGGTGGCGTTAATTGACATGCTGGCGTCCAGTTTATCATATTGTCCGCGTGGAATTGTAATATATAAATCTTCAGCAATACCGAGGGGCAGGGATTCCGATGCACCTTTCCAGATTTTGACATCGGTGAGTTGATCGTTGGCGGAATAGAGTTTGTGGGTTTCAAAAAAGCGAAAGCCATAGGTCAACAGTTTCTGGGTTTCTGTAGTGCGGGCTGCTTTGCTGTTGGTGCCCAATACCGTGGACACCAGTCGCATATTGCCGCGCTGTGCTGATGCGACCAGGCAAAATCCGGCAGATTCGGTATGGCCGGTTTTAATGCCATCAACGCTATCATCCTTCCACAGTAATTGGTTGCGATTAAATTGCCGAATTTTATTGTAGGTATACTCTTTACGGGAATAGTATTGATAATGTTCAGGATAGTCGCGGATCAGGGCCATGCCCAACATTGCCATATCCCGGGGTGTTGAATAATGGTCGTCATGTGGCCAGCCCGTTGCATTGACAAAATGCGTGTCACGTAGATCCATTTCCTGCGCGGTTTCATTCATCATTTTGACAAAGCTTTCTTCGTCACCCGCAACATGCTCTGCGAGCGCTACGGTTGCGTCATTACCCGATTGCACGATCATGCCAATCAATAGCTTTTCCAGGGGCACGGTTTTCCCGACCTCAACAAACATACGCGAGCCCTTCATTTGCCAGGCCTTCTCACTGATTTTCACCTCATCAGTCAGGCTGACTTTGCCTGCTTTAATTGCCTTTGCAACGAGGTAGGAACTCATCATCTTGGTGAGGCTGGCTGGCTCCATACGCTCATTGGCGTTATTTTTGGCGATGACCTGACCGCTGTGCATATCCAGCAGGATATAACCCACCGCATTGATGTTGGGTGGATCCGGTATGCGCTGCAACGAGGCATAGCTGTAACCAGAAAAGGCTACAAGCGTTAACAGGAAGCTGGTGCGAAATATTTTCCGGGCGGACTTTATTATGCTCATCATCAATTCAGAAAAATTACTACTTGTGGATTATTCAGTGATTATATAAGAAGCGGTATAACCTAACTCGGATAACTGGTTTTCCATAGCCTGTAATTGTAGCCTGTCAGTAAAAGGACCCACGCGAACCCGAAACAGGCTGCTGTCCGTTTCATTATTTTTGTTCTTGTCAGTGCTGCTAATTGAAACAGACGTAATGGCCTGTGATTGTAGTTGAGAAAGCAGTTGTTCGGCATGGGCACGCTGGGAGAAGGCGCCCAGTTGAACATAATACGCAGTAGACGTTATATAGCTTGTCCCATTAACTTGAGCGCCGTTGGGTTGCGTTGCGCTACTTGCAGGAAGTAGTGCTTCGATTTCGACCTTGGCCGTGCCGTTACTAATAATATCGAGCTTTTGCGCCGCGGCGTACGATAAATCAATAATCCTGTCATCCACAAAAGGGCCGCGGTCATTGACTTTGACGATGACCTGTTTGTCATTATGCAGGTTTCTCACTTTTACATAAGAAGGTAGCGGCAGGGTTTTATGCGCGGCGGTCATGGCATACATGTCATAAACTTCTCCGCTGGAGGTCTTGCGCCCGTGAAACTTGGTGCCATACCAGGAAGCGATACCCTGCTGGCGGAAATCAGCTGCATTAAAATCGACGAAGTAACGCTGCCCAAAGACAACGTAACTTTCCGGATTGCCGGTTGCGCTCAAGGGTTCGGCGCGCGGAACAGCGTCTGGAATTGATTCCCAGTCTGCATCCCTGGTCGGGGCACCATCCTGATCAACGGAGAAGGTGCCACATCCTGTTAATACCGATAACAGAAGTAGTCCACCAAGGGATTGTTTGGTGGTCGATGAATGTGTGAATAAAGTGCGTTGCTGATGTATCAATGTTCTCAGTCTGTTTGATGGTTATCTGGATTTTTTCCGGGGGCCAACAAATCGAAAGCGTTTGATTTCCTGGGCCAGTTGATACGCTGCCATGGCATAAAGTTCGCTATGATTATATCGAGTAATAACATAAAAATTGTTAAATGCAACCCAATATTCGTGCCCTTTTTTCAGTTCCAGCTCAATCAGGGAAGTAAGTAGCGACGGTGATTTTTTTTCTTCGATAGATACGCCGTTCTTGAGTAATTCGCCAAGCTCGATATAGGGTTTGATGCCCTTGGCGACAATTGATTGGTATTCCGCGCCATCCACCTGGGCCGGTGCGGTAACCGGCTCATCTTTATACCACTGGTGTTCGGCAAAATAATTGGCGACACTGCCGATGGCATCCACCGTACTGTTAAGAATGTCACGCTTGCCGTCACCGTCGAAATCAACGGCGTAACGCCGATAGCTGCTGGAGATAAACTGTGGTTTGCCCATGGCGCCGGCGTAGGAACCTTTGATGCTCATTGGATCAGTTTTTTCCTCGCGTGCCAGCAACAAAAACTCTTCCAGTTCTTTTTTGAAAAACTTGGCGCGTTTGGGGTAATCAAAACCAAGCGTGGTGAGCGAGTTCATCACCGGATATTTGCCCTTGTATTTACCATACTTGGTTTCCACGCCAATGATGGCAACAATCATTTCCGGTGCCACGCCGTACGTTTCATAAGCGCGCTGCAAATGATGGGCGTTGCGCCGCCAGAATTTCACACCTTCCCGAATGCGATCATCAGTCAGAAAAATCGGCCGGTACTCATGCCAGGGTTTGGCTTCAGCAGGACGGGAAATGGCTTCGATAATTTTGGGATTGGTTTTGACCTTTTTGAAGACCTTGACCAGGTAATCCCGATCAAACTGGTGCTCCTTCACCATCTGATCGATAAATTCCTGCACATCCGGGCGCTTTGATACATCTGCCGCTGCCATAGGGACGGCCAAAAAGGTCAGTAACATTAACCATACAGGGAGTAGTTTTGAAGATTTAATCTGCATACGATCTACCTGGGTAAGAATTTACGATGGGTGTGAATAGACATCAGAATACCGAAACTCGCCATCAAGGTCACTACCGATGTACCACCATAACTCACTAATGGTAAGGGTAAGCCTACAACGGGCAATATGCCGGTAACCATGCCGATGTTCACAAAAACATAGATAAAAAATGTCATGGTGAGACTGCCAGCCAGTAAACGGGTAAAGGTGTCCTGTGCCTGAACTGCGATCAGCAGGCCACGGAACAGGATAAACAGGTAGATGGCCAGCAGCACCAGTACGCCGATAAAACCAAATTCCTCTGCGTAAGCGGAGAAGATAAAATCCGTTGAGCGTTCCGGCAGAAAATCCAGTTGTGACTGGGTGCCATTCAGCCAGCCTTTGCCGTACAAACCACCAGAACCAATGGCGATCTTGGATTGAATGATATGATAACCCGATCCCAGTGGATCCTGTTCCGGATCGAGAAACGTTAACACGCGTTGTCGCTGATAATCGTGCATCAGATACCAGGCCACGGGTGCGGACGCGGCGCCCAGAATGCCGAAACCGGTCAATATCTTCCAGGACAAACCCGCAAACACCAGCGCAAAAAATCCAGCACCGGCGACCAGTAGTGAGGTGCCAAGATCAGGCTGCTTGGCAATAAGTATAAACGGAATGGCGATGATCATCATGGCGATCGCCAGGCGTTTACCATCCGGAGGCAACGGGTATTCGGATAAATACCAGGAGACCATAAGTGGTATCGCCAGTTTCATAATTTCCGAAGGCTGAAAGCGAAACAGGCCGAAGTCCAGCCAGCGTTGCGCGCCTTTACCGATTTGTCCTGCTATTAGTACAGCGACCAGCAGTAATACCCCGATCACATATATGTAGGGTGTCCAGCGCTTTAAAGTGTTGGAATTCACCTGTGCCAGTGCCACCATGATGACCAGCGCCACCACAAAGCGCACGGTTTGCTTCCAGATCATTGTCATATCCTGACCACTGGCGCTATAGAGAATAAACAGGCTGGTGACTATCAGTGCAACGATTCCCATTAATAACGGGAGATCAAGGTGCAGGGATTCCGCCAGCCCTTGCCGGCGTTCGCCAAATTCATTGATATTTACATCTAACAAACTCATGACGGTGCTTTTTCAGTGTTTGTGGATAATTGTTCCAGTTTGGGTAGCAAGTACTGGTCCATTACTTTTTTTGCGATCGGTGCCGCGGTCGAGCCACCGTGTCCGCCATGCTCAACAATGACCGAGACGGCGATTTGTGGATTTTCTACCGGCGCAAACGCAATGAATAACGCGTGGTCTTTTAATTCTCTGGGTATTTCATCTTCCTTGTACTCTTCATCCTGGGCGACCGTAAAAACCTGGGCGGTACCGGTTTTACCGGCGATCTTGTATTTGGAATCCTTGCCAATGCGGTAAGCGGTGCCACGCCAATGATGCGCCACATCCTGCATGGCACTAATTACTTCATTCCAGTTTTCCGGGTCGACCATTTCTATCGCTGCATCCTGTATAGCTGGCAGATGTTGAATCTCATTGGTATTGGGATTTTCCAGGGCGCTCACCACGCGGGGCCGCATGCGTTTGCCGTGCATGGCCAGCGTTGCAGTAGCGCTCGCCAGTTGTAACGGTGTCGCCAGTACATAACCCTGACCAATGCCGGCGCTAACTGTATCACCCGCGTACCAGGATTCTTTTTTGACACGCTTTTTCCATTGCGTAGTGGGCATCAAGCCACCGAGTTCGCCGGTGATATCGATTCCGGTGGCGTCATTGAATCCAAATGGCATCATGAATCCGGACAGTTTGTCGATGCCCATGTTAACCGCCAGATCATAAAAATACACGTCGCACGATTGCACGATGGCATGGTGCAGCGATAATTTCCCATGCCCGGTTTTTTTCCAGTCGCGATAGCGGTGTTGATTACCTTGCAGTCGATACCAGCCTCTACAGAAAATTTCTTCGTTTGACTCTTTGGTTTGGGTTTCCACACCGGCTAATCCGTAAAATGGTTTGACGGTAGAGCCTGGGGGATATTGACCGCGCAGGGCGCGATTGAACAAGGGTTTTAACTTGTCATCACGCAACGCTGCATAGGTCTTGTGATCAATGCCAGCAACAAATAAATTGGGATCAAACACCGGGGAACTGACAAACGCCAATACGTCACCGGTATTAGGGTCGATGGCGATCACTGAGCCACTCTCTCCGGCCAGGGCTTCCTGCGCGACTTTTTGCAACGCGGCATCAATGGTCAGGTGTAGATTGATTCCCGGTTCCTGAGGTACCTGTTGAAAGCTGCGTAAGGCACGCCCCTGGGCATTAGTTTCGATTTGTTGTACACCCGGGTGGCCGTGCAGAATGGTTTCGTAAAAATGCTCAACGCCGGTTTTGCCAATGTAGTTAGTGCCTTCATAATCGGTCTTGTCAATGCGACTCATTTCTTTTTCATTAATACGACCGACATAACCAATTGCGTGTGACATGAGGCCTTCTTCTGGATAATGACGAATCAAACGTGCGGCAATATCAACACCGGGAAATCGATAACGGTTCACTGCGATTCTCGCCACCTCTTCGTCGCTTAAACCCGTTTTCAAGGGGATCGGTTTGAAGCGGTTATAGGGGCCCAACTGTTCCTTGAAACGTTCAATGTCCGCGTCAGTAATCTCGATGATTTCTCCCAAGGATGCGATAGTGGCATCAATGTTCTTGACGCGTTCGGGTGTTAATTCCAAGTTGTAAGCTGGCAGGTTCTGCGCCAGCAGTAAGCCGTTACGATCGAAGATCAAACCGCGCGTAGGCGGTATGGCTGAGATAAAAAACCGATTTTCTTCGGAAAGCGTCGTATAGACTTCGTTGTCGATGATCTGTAAATAAACCAGTCGAATCACGATCGCCATAATTAATAACAGTGAAAATATCAACGCTATCGCCACGCGCAAATTAAACATGCGCGTTTCGCGGAAATGATCTTTCAGTGTTATAGCTGGAGGCATAGGTTTAACTCAATATTGCTCAGCATTTTCAGGCTATCGGACACGGTAAAAACGCCGCACTCCGCGTAATAAGGTGAATACAAATGGCCATAACAGCATGCTGGTGATAGACGCCAGCCAGTAAGACCAGCTTTGTGCCGATTGGCCGGTGAATCCTTTGACCCACAAGGTAATGATCTGGTACAGGGCCACCAGGATTAAAATACTCAAGGCCTGCTGCCAGAGCGGGAACAGGCGGATACGCAAATGCAGCTTGATGGCAAGAAACGCCACGATACCAAATGCCAGCGCGTTTTGTCCCAGCAAGGAACCTGTCGCAACATCCAGTACCAGGCCTATCATCCAGGCAATGATGACTCCTACTCGATCCGGCAACGCGATACACCAGTAAATTACCGCCATGATCAACCATTGCGGACGCGCGGCTTCCGCCCATTCCGGCAACGGCATCATCATTAAGGTGAGCGCCACTACGAATGTGATCAGAATAACAAAGCCGCCTTGTGATTTCGCCAGTGCCACTTATTGCTCCTCTCTGGTTGCGGGCGCGCTGTCAGTTGCCGCTGCTGGCTCAGTTTCTGGCGCGGCTGTGGTTGCTGTCTCCGATACCGGTTTTACTGCGGCCGCCGCGTCAGGTTGGGAGGCTGATTCCGTTTCACTCATCGGGGTCGTGGTCTCGGGTTGTGCGATTTTGTCGCTTGGCCACACCAGCAGTACTTCCCGGCTGCGTTCCAGCAGGGCGACAGGCTCCGCGGTTACTGTCGCATAAGGCTGGGTGGGATCCTTGGCAACCTGGGTAATACGTGCCACGGGATAATCGCGCGGAAAACGTCCCCCCAGGCCGGAACTGGTAAGTAAATCCCCTTCAACGATATCTGCGCTATTGGGTAAGTAGGGGATCTCCAGGATATCAGGAGCGCCGGTACCTACCGCGATGGCGCGCAGACCATTTCGGTTAATATGCACTGGTATGGCGTGATTGGGATCGGTAATTAACATCGCGGTGCTGGAAAACGGGCCCAGGTGAACAATCTGTCCCATGATGCCTTCGGCATCCAGGACCGGTTGCCCGAGATAGACATTATCGTTACTGCCTTTATTAATGACAATCTGACGGGAAAAAGGATCCAGGTCTACCGCAAGTAATTCAGCGATTAATACGTTTTCGCCGACTTTTTTTGATGACTGTAACAATTCGCGTAAACGAAGATTTTCAACCTGTAGCGCAGACAGTTTCTGTAATTGGGCCTTGAACAACAGGTGCTGCATACGCAGGCGCTCATTTTCCTCCAGCAGGTTTTCCCGGGTGCTGACACTTTCTCCCATCCATTGGCCTACCGCCACCGGCAGGTTAACCAGGTACTGAATAGGATATATCAACACCGAAATTGCCGAGCGCAAGGTTTCGACATGGTGTTGTCTGTGGTCCACAACCATTAATACGAGGGACAATATACAAACAATCGCCAAGCGGGTGGCGATGGATGGCCCCTGGATAAATAGCGGTTTAATAGGAAAACCTCCGTGTTGAAAACGTTCGGGTTTTGCTAACTTATTAAACTATATGACGTAAATAAAAGTAACAGAACTATGCAAGAATGGTGCGCGAAACGCATGGATCCTGCATCTTAGCAAAAGATACCTTCGAGGGGTAACAACGGGGGAGTAGGCCAGCGACCGGTTGTTATTCGGTAGTGAAAACTTCGGTTCCTGATTCGTCCATCATTTCGAGCGCACGACCACCGCCGCGGGCTACGCACGTCAGAGGGTCTTCGGCGACAATAACCGGCAAGCCCGTTTCTTCCATCAGCAAGCGGTCAAAATCCCTCAATAATGCGCCACCCCCGGTTAATACCATACCGCGTTCTGCAATGTCAGCACCTAATTCGGGCGGCGTTTTTTCCAGAGCAGTTTTAACGGCACCCACGATACCAGCCAGCGGTTCCTGCAGGGCTTCCAGTATTTCGTTGCTGTTAAGGGTAAAACTGCGAGGAATACCTTCGGCCAGATTACGACCGCGGACTTCAATTTCTCTTACTTCGTCGCCAGGATACGCACTGCCGATTTCGTGTTTGATTCTTTCCGCGGTGGATTCACCAATCAGCGTGCCGTAGTTGCGTCGCACATAATTGGCGATTGCTTCATCAAAACGGTCGCCGCCGATACGCACCGATGCGGAATACACGATACCGGCCAGGGAAATGACAGCCACTTCCGTGGTGCCACCACCTATGTCCAGAATCATGGAGCCGTTGGCTTCATGCACTGGCAGACCCGCGCCGATCGCTGCCGCCATGGGTTCTTCAATCAGGTATACTTCGCGCGCGCCGGCGCCCGCTGCGGATTCCTTGATGGCGCGTCGTTCCACCTGGGTAGAACCGCAAGGAACACAGATCAATACCCTCGGGCTGGGATGCAGAAACTTGAACTTGTCTTTATGTACTTTGTGAATGAAATGCTGGAGCATTTTTTCCGTCACGGTAAAATCCGCGATGACACCGTCTTTCAAGGGTCGGATGGCCTGGATGTTGCCGGGTGTGCGGCCCAGCATGGCCTTGGCTTCGAGGCCAACAGCGGCAATGTTTTTGGGATTACCGGTACCGCGTTCCATACGGATGGCTACGACGGAAGGTTCGTCCAGAACAATGCCTTCTCCTTTAACATATATAAGTGTGTTGGCTGTTCCTAAGTCAATCGACAGGTCGTTTGAAAAGGCGCCACGTAGTTTCGAAAAGTATCCCAAGGTATTGAACTCACAAGTGATTGTTAAGAATGCGCTAATTTATCAGTGACCACGCTTTTGGGCAAGGCACCAATTGTGTTAACGTCTCAAGTTTTAAACATATCGGCAAAAAATTATCGGTATTTAGCTGGAAAACAGGAATAAACTGGAAAAAAGTATTATGTCGCTCACAAAACAAGATGTAGAAAATATAGCTCACCTTGCAAGACTCGCAATTGATGATGCAGATATACCCAATTATGCGAATAATTTGTCCAACATTCTCGAGCTTGTGGAACAGATGAGTGCGATTGATACCACCGATGTGGAACCCATGGCTCACCCTCTCGATGCTGTACAACGATTGCGCAACGATGAAGTTACCGAGCAAAATCAGCGTGAACACTTCCAGCAAGTAGCGCCTCTCACCGAGGCCGGTTTATACCTGGTGCCAAAGGTAATTGAGTGATCATCATCAATGAGCAACAAGGCAGCTAGTGTACGACAGATTCTATCTTGCAAGATATAGTTCAGCGCACAGATTGAAATAAAAATAGAGAAATAATTCAGTATGGAGTTTTGATGCATAATAAAACCATTGCCGAGCTTGCGAAATCACTGGCATCCGGTGAGTTCAGCAGCGAAGAGCTTACGCAACACTGTCTCGACCGCATTAATCGACTGGGCGATCAACTCAACTGCTTTGTTACTGTCACTGACGATCTGGCATTACAACAGGCGCGCGAAGCCGATCAGTTACGTGCCCAGGGTAAGGCGCATCCGTTGGCAGGTGTGCCGTTGGTGCACAAGGATATCTTTTGCACGAATGGTGTGAAAACCAGTTGCGGTTCTAAAATGCTGGATAACTTTATTGCTCCTTACGATGCAACGGTGGTGAATAACTGCAAGCAGGCTAACATGGTGATGTTGGCTAAAGCGAATATGGATGAATTTGCCATGGGTTCATCCAACGAAACCAGTTTTTATGGCCCGGTAAAAAATCCCTGGAATCTCGAAACCGTGCCGGGTGGATCATCGGGTGGTTCCGCGTCTGCGGTTGCTGCCCGTTTGGCACCCATCGCCACCGGTACGGATACCGGCGGTTCCATTCGACAGCCGGCAGCATTGTGTGGCATCACCGGTTTGAAACCCACGTATGGCCGTGTATCACGATATGGCATGATTGCTTTCGCATCAAGCCTGGACCAGGCGGGACCCATGTCGCGCACTGCTGAAGATGCCGCACTGTTATTGAATGTCATGGCGGGCTTTGATACCAGGGATTCCACATCGGTGGATCAAGCCGTGCCGGACTATACGGCGACATTAAACGATAGTCTTGATGGTTTGAAGATCGGCTTACCCAGGGAATACTTCGGTGAAGGTCTGGATGGTAACGTAGCCAAAGTTGTTGATGAAGCGATTAAACGATACCAGAGTATGGGCGCGGAGCTGGTGGATATCAGTTTGCCGAACACCAAAACCGCAGTGTCCACTTATTATGTCGTCGCGCCGGCAGAATGTTCCTCCAACTTGTCGCGCTTCGATGGGGTGCGTTTTGGTTATCGATGTAAAGATCCCAAAGATCTGGAAGACCTGTACAAAAGAACCCGCGGTGAAGGCTTTGGTCCGGAAGTAAAACGTCGCATTATGGTAGGTACCTATGTGCTATCCGCCGGTTACTATGATGCCTATTATCTGAAAGCGCAAAAGCTACGACGCTTGATCAGCGATGAGTTTAAACAGGCCTTTGAACAAGTGGATGTGATTATGGGGCCGACGTCACCGACCGTGGCATTCAAGATTGGTGAGCGCATGGATGATCCGGTGGCTATGTATCTTTCGGATGCTTATACCATTGCTACTAACCTGGCAGGGTTACCAGGTATTTCTATTCCTGCCGGCTTTGCCAACAATCTGCCGGTGGGTTTGCAGATTATCGGTGGTTATTTCCAGGAAGGTAAGTTGCTTAACGTGGCGCATCAATATCAGCAACAAACGGATTGGCATCTGCAAACCCCGGCCGGATTTGAATAGTATTAACAAGAATAGACAAGAGCTGGAATAACGATATGGATTGGGAAGTAGTCATCGGATTAGAAATTCACGCGCAACTGGCAACCAAAAGTAAAATCTTTTCTGGTTCGTCAACCGCCTATGGCGCCGAACCTAATACGCAAGCCAACGCGGTGGATCTGGGCTTGCCGGGCGTGTTGCCGGTTTTGAATGAAGAAGCTGTACGTATGGCAGCCAAGTTTGGTCTGGCCATTGGGGCCACAGTTGCCAAACACTCGGTGTTTGCGCGCAAGAATTATTTTTATCCCGATCTACCCAAAGGTTATCAGATCAGTCAATACGAGCTGCCCATCGTGCACGACGGTAAGCTGGAAATTGTGCTGGATGACGGTTCTGGCAAAACAATTGGTGTTACACGTGCTCATCTGGAAGAGGATGCCGGCAAATCCCTGCATGAGGATTTCCACGGCATGACCGGGATTGATTTAAACCGCGCCGGCACACCGTTGCTGGAAATTGTTTCGGAACCTGACATGCGTTCTGCGCAGGAAGCCGTTGCGTACATGAAGAAGATTCATTCCCTGGTGCGTTACCTCGAGATCTGTGACGGCAACATGCAGGAAGGTTCGTTTCGCTGTGACGCCAATGTTTCCATTCGCCCCAAAGGGCAAGAAGAGTTTGGTACCCGTACCGAATTAAAAAACATTAACTCCTTCCGCTTTGTGGAACGCGCTATCAACGTGGAAATTGAACGCCAGATTGATGTGATCGAAGGTGGCGGCCAAGTGGTGCAGGAAACCCGTTTGTACGATCCGGATAAAAATGAAACCCGTTCCATGCGTACTAAGGAAGAAGCTAACGACTATCGTTATTTCCCGGATCCGGATTTGTTGCCGGTGGTGATTGATGAGCACTATCTCAATGAAGTGCGCAAAACCCTTCCGGAGTTACCCGGTGAAAAACAACATCGGTTTGAAAAACATTATGGTTTGAGCGCCATCGATGCCGGTGTGCTAACGGCCAGTCGTGATATGGCGGATTATTTTGAAGCGGTTGCCAAGATCAGCAATGAGCCAAAATTGTCCGCCAACTGGATTATGGGCGATTTGTTAGGCGCGCTGAATAAGAATAACCTGGAGCTGGCGCAAAGTCCGGTCACCGCCGACATGTTGGGCGGCATGATCAAGCGCGTCGCCGATAATACGATTTCAGGCAAGATTGCCAAGGAAGTTTTCGAAGCCATGTGGCAAGGTGAAGGCGATGCCGATACCGTTATTGAAAAACGGGGTTTAAAGCAAATTACCGATACTGGTGCCATTGAAAAAATTGTCGACGAAATAATTGCCAATAATCCCGAGCAGGTGGAACAGTATCGCAGCGGTAAAGATAAAGTGTTTGGGTTTTTTGTCGGGCAAGTGATGAAAGCGAGCAAGGGTAAGGCCAATCCCCAGCAGGTCAATCAACTGCTTAAAGATAAACTCAAATAGTCCAAATTGCAGGTTGTCGGGCGCGAATAAAACAACGAACTGGTTTGCCTGTCACGTGTCCAATATTTTAATTACAGTGAGTTAAACGTTTAATTTTCTATGCATGATCGAGATTTGCATCAGCGGTTTCTTTTTGAATATCACGCGGTACGCGGCGAACTCGTACACCTTAATCAATCGTGGCAGGAAATCCTTAAGCGTCACGAATACCCCGACAACATCCAGAAAATTCTCGGCGAGATGGCGGCGGCTGCCGTGTTGCTTTCGGCGACCTTGAAATTCAGGGGTTCGCTGATTATGCAAATCCAGGGCTCCGGTCCGTTGTCTATGGCGGTGATTGAAGCCACCAGTGAGCGCACCTTGCGCGGATTGGCGCAATGGGAAGGCGATATAGCCGGCATGGATTTGCTGGAGATGGCAGGTGCCGGTACTCTGGCGATTACTATTGATCCCGACGAGGGGGAACGTTACCAGGGTATCGTAGACATTGGCAGCGGGGATATCGGTACGGCGCTGGAAGATTATATGCTGCGCTCCCAGCAACTGGAAACCCGGCTATGGTTGCATGCCAATGGATCCAGCGCAGCGGGCATGTTATTACAGAAAATGCCGGAAGGTTTTAGCAACGAGATGCATGCGGATGACGAGGATGCATGGTCACGGGTAACGCAGCTTGCTGATACTATTCACTCGGAAGAATTGACGCTATTACAGTTTGAGGAGTTACTCCATCGCTTATACCACGAAGAAGATGTGCGCGTCTTTGAGAAGCAACCGGTCAGTTTTCGTTGCAGCTGCACACGCGAACGCGTGGTGGATATGTTACGTATGTTGGGTTACCAGGAAGTGCAGTCGATTTTTGATTCGGAGCCCAATGTCGGCGTGCGCTGTCAGTTCTGTAATCATTACTACGAGTTTGACAGGGTAGATGTTGAGGAATTGTTTGCGCTGAATGTTGCTGCGAGCGATTCGACAACCAGACACTAGCGGTATTCTGTCAGGAAACGTAATCCCACGCAGAAGGTGCATGGTCGTCCATTTGCAGATACATGCGCACCTGATTTCTTCCCTTGGTTTTCGCCTGGTATAGTGCCTTGTCGGCGTTATACAACAAATTTGTCAATCCTTCATCAGGCGGCAGGGAGGTGTCGGCATGGCTGACGCCGATGCTGGTGGTTATAGGAATAATCGTATCCTTGAATGCAGTAGGACTCTGTTCCAGGCTGCTACGGATTTTTTCTGCCAGCAAGCGACTGCCTTCATGGGAGTCATTGATGCTCAGTATCAAAAATTCCTCGCCCCCTATGCGGAATACATAATCGTTGGCGCGTGATGTTTCTCTTAACAGGTGTGCCAGATGGGTCAGACACTGGTCGCCGGCCAGATGGCCATGACGGTCATTAATTTGCTTGAAGTGATCAAGGTCCAGCAGAATGCCGGACAGGAATAAATGATCACGCTGTGCCTGCGCTAACAAGCGTGGGAAAATTTCCTGCAGATAACGACGGTTATGTAATTTGGTTAACGAGTCGGTAATGGCAGACTCTTCGAGTTCCTGGTGAATGCGATCGATTTCTTCCTGCTTTTCCCGCAGTGCCTGCAACATCTCGGCGAACTGGTTGGACAGAATACCAATCTCGTTTTTTTCCTGGGTCTGATTCATCACCGGAAGATTGCCGTTGGCAACAGCGCGGGTAATATGGATTAACTCAGTCAGAGGGCGATTGAAGTTGCGCACAATGATCAAGCCCATCCAGAGAATGGCAAATGCACCTGACAAGGTCAGCAGCAACACAATGCGACTATGGCGCTCAAGTTTTTCCAGTAAGTCCCGCATGGATACGCCGTACCACAGGTGCGCGATATTGTCGTTGCTGCCTCCCAATACAATAGGACGAATCTGGTAGGACTCTTCGTTGACATCCAGCAATCCACTATTTAATTCGAATTTCTCGCCTTCGGCACCGGGCAGGCTGGATTGCAAAATTACACTGTCGTTTTCAATAAACAGGTAGCCGCCACTGTATTGCTGATGTTTCTTGAGCCAGACGTTGTCAATGGCGTGGGTGAGAGCAACAACCCCTAAACGGGAACCCTGGTAAGAGATGGGTGCCCAGGTAATCATCTCCAGGCCCTTGCCAGATTGGGTGTAGAAAATCGGTTTGCTGGATATTTCCAGGTGATTAACCAAGGCGCGCGCCAGATCCTGATGTTCGCTGCCCAATAATACGCGACCATTGTTGCCAAGAATGATCCGCCGTTTAACAGGAAGCCAGCCATAGTGACGGCTGTAAAGTGATTCCAGCGCCTCTTCGTCGGTGCCGACCTTGACGATCATGAACACATATTCCTTGATGCGTAAATCGTCGCGTACAATTTCCGCGTAGTGCAACAACTCATTTTCTTCCATTTCAATGTTGCCGTTGAGCAATAAGGCGGTATTGGTAACGCTGTTTTCCGCTTCTTCTAATATGACATTCCGCGAATAAATATAGGTGTACACTAGCGTGGCTGTTAAAAAAGCCACCAGTAAAATAGTGTAGGCGATTAAGCGAAAACGGTACGTCGAAAGCATGATTGTCTGGTGGTATTCCCGCTATTTTTTCATTGATACCTGGCGCATGGGATTGAGCGGCAGCAATTGATATTGTTCCGCCACGCGACGAAACGCTGGCCCGGTTTGCGCTTCCTTGATGAGCTTTAATACATCCGGTGTAGGATTGCGGGAAGTGATGGCAGACATTTGTCGATAAAACGGGTAACTGCCATTTTTCAAATTTTCAGCGGTTGGTGCCACGCCACCTACCTTGACAGCTTTTACCTGGTCATCGTGTTTGAATTTCCAGGTTGAACCCGTATGACCAATCGCACTTTTGAAATCATTTATACGTTGCACCATGGCGGAGGCGCTTTTCACGTTTAACCGTTCCTGGCGAAATTCCTTATCGCTGGGCAGGATGGTCTTCCAATGACCGGGGCGTTTTTTACAGTGCAAGCGTGTTACTAAAACAATCGGTTCGTCATTACCGCCCACTTCCTTCCAGTTCAATATGTCCCCGCGGAATATCCCTTTAACCTGGTCAACACTGAGATCGTCAACAGGGTTGGATTTATGGGTCAATATCAGCACCGGCTCCTTGGCGAGCGGATAGACGATAAGCTGATGTTTTTCGATTTCCTCGTCCGACAAAGGGCAGCAGACAAAGCCAAAGGTTTCATGTCCAATTGTGCTTTGCTTTGCGGCTTTGATACCGGCGTTACAGCCAACCCCAAGCATGGAGTTTTCGCCAAATAAAATGGTATCGCGCCCAGTGGCGCGTTCCAGGTCTTCTTTTAAAGCGTCGAACACGATCCAGGCGAAATGTGCGCCCGCGCCCATGAGGGCGTTTTCATTGCTATCGTCCGCTTTTGCGGTAATTGTGGCGCCAAACAACATCATGGAACCGGCGAGCAAAAAGAAAACAGTCGAAATTCTATTAGCAAGCGAACGAAGCATAGGGGTGTCCTCTTGAAGATAATCTGGTTAAACGCGCGTTAGTCGTTAGTATTCCTGTTACCTAAATTTATCGGTTGCGCCGCCCTGAAACTTTAACTTTGTCGTTATGTAATATTATGATTTTTCGAGAATTATTTGCTTCGTGAGGATATGGTTGATACTGCCTTGAATACATCTTTGGGTACTCCGGTTATGTCATTGCTAATCAATAACATCATGGGAAAGGAACAACTGAAATCTCGTTATTCCTATTTAACCATAGGAGGGCGATTTTTATAAAGCAATCAGATATAAAAGTTTATGATTAGTAAATGTTAAACGCTGTTTTTGGCGTTACTAGTCCTTTAGGTGGGATAATTTTGCAAATTTTATAATATACTTAAATAAAAAAACCATATTGAGTCTATTTAACGCTTTGAATATTATTCTAATTACCACTCATTGAAATAAATGACAAAAAGATTATTGAGTGGAGAATAACGAATTAAAATGGCGTTTAATATTAGTTTATGTGGGAGCAAACAGGGCAGCTCGGGTCTTTTTTCAAGTTAATCGTCCGCCATTCCATCAGAGTGGCATCCCAAATTAATACTCTTCCCTTTAGGTCTTTTCCCACATTCAATAATATTTTTAGCGTTTCGACCGCTTGAATCGTACCTATGACACCCACAACTGGGGCAAGAACGCCACTTTCACTACAGGATTCCTGAAGTTCTGCTTCATCCTTGTATAGGCAGCGATAACAGGGGCTATTAGCTTCGTCGTTGCGAAACACGCTGACCTGTCCTTCCATGCGGATTGCGGCACCCGATACCAGGGGTTTGCGCGTCTGTACACAGCTTTCGTTCAGTAAAAAGCGCGTAGAAAAATTATCGCTAGCATCCACGACCACATCACATTGCCTGGTTTGCACCAGTAATTCATCGCGTGACATGCGGCGAGTAATGCTCTTGATCTTTACATCGGGATTGAGAGCTTTGAGCGTTGCTGTTGCGGATTCCGTTTTGGACTGGCCGATATTGGCTGTGGTGTGGACTATTTGTCGCTGCAGATTGGACAAGTCGACCTGGTCATCATCACAGAGGGTGAGCTGGCCAACGCCAGCGGCGGCGAGGTACATGGCGACCGGTGATCCCAGCCCGCCGAGCCCAATGATCAGGACGTGTGAGTCCAGCAGTTTTTGCTGGCCTTCGATATCCACCGCAGGCAGCATTATCTGCCGACTGTAACGTAGCAGTTGCTCATCATTCATGAGCGCCAAGTGTAATGCTATTTGGGGCGCAAGAGAATGGCGGGAATTTAAGAAGACTCAGCTGTAATGGCGATAATGGACCGGTCGTTCATCCCGGCAACCGTGAGGTAGTTGGTTGTAACGGTTGATAAATATTTCCAGTGTGGATTTGGATTCTGCGTGATCATACCCCAGGTTGGCCAGCTGGGTATCCTCAGCATAGTAAAACAGGGCACGCTTTAGTTTCGACAACACGCTGTTATCAAGATGAAACCCGATCTCCTGCAGTGCATCTTCGATGTCATTGAGCGTGATTTTTACCAGGTGATAAGTGACATGAATGCCAAATGGATGAAGACGCGAAGTCTCAATAATGCCTTCGATATCATTCAATAAGGCGATTGCAGAGGCTGCGGGATCATGGTCACGCTGGGGTGACATAAAAAGAATTTCCCGCTGTTTAATCAAGTCCTGATTCTCGCTCGTCATATCTTCAGCGTAGCGACTGGCGGCGAATAATCAAGTAAAAAATGTGCGGACATTGACGACGATCGATAACAATACGTCTGCCGAACATTATTATTTGTTAATAATCTTATGCGTATGTCGTGTGAGGGTGAAGAAATTTTTTAATCGCGAAAGTTTATTATCTAATCAAGACGTGCTTAAAATTTTACGATCCATTGTCCAACCGTGGCGCGCTCACGTGCAGCGTAATCCCGATAACAAAATACATGGTTGAATCCATTTTCTTTAAATAATGTTATGACGCTATCGCCCTGGTCATAGCCATGTTCCAGCATTAGCCAGGCTCCAGGTTTTAAATGGGTTTTGGCGCTGGTAATAATCTCCCGTATTGCTTCCAGGCCATCCGGGCCCGCGCTCAATGCCTGCCGGGGTTCGAAACGCAAATCACCTTCCTGCAAGTGAGGATCATTGCTGGCGACGTAGGGTGGGTTGGAAACGACAAGGTCAAAGTGACGATCTTTCAATGGTTCAAACCAGCGGCCTTGTATAAAGCACGCATTGGTCAGGTTCAGGCGCTGGCCATTTTCTTTTGCAACCGCCAACGCCGCGGAGCTGATATCGGTACCAACAATCTGACACAGCGGCCTTTCACTGGCGATCGCCAGGGCGAGCGCGCCACTGCCAGTACCAAGATCGGCAATAAGCCAGCTTTCACCGGTTGGTATTTTCTCCAGGGCAATTTCCACCAGGCGTTCTGTTTCCGGTCTCGGAATAAGGGTGGCGCGAGAGACTGTTAATGGCAAGCCCCAAAATTCACGCTGCCCGGTAATATAGGCAATGGGTTCACCCTGACAACGTCGTTGCACCAGCGTCTGATATTGATCCAGCAAATGTGGCTCCAGGGATCGTTCTGGCCAGGTGTATAAAAAGCTGCGAGGTTTTTCCAGGATATAAGCGAGCAGAATTTCCGCTTCCAGTTTTGCTGACACATCCGGCAGTTGGTTTATTTTCGCGCTTGCAGTTAAGAGCGTTTCTTTAATAGTGCTCATGGTAAAACAAGCGGTGGGCGAACAGCGATGACAAAGCGCGCAATCATTCGCCTATGGCAGTTAACAGTTGTGCCTGGTTTTCATTGACGAGTGGCTCAATCACCTGTTCCAGATGGCCTTCCATAATTTCATCCAGCTTATACAGCGTCAGATTTATACGGTGATCCGTCATACGGCCCTGGGGGAAGTTGTAGGTGCGAATACGTTCCGAACGGTCACCGGAACCTACCAGACTTTTACGGGTAGCGGCCTGTTCTTTGGCCTGTTTTTCCAGTTCGGCGTCATAGAGTTTAGCTTGTAGTAGTGACATGGCGCGGGCGCGGTTCTTATGTTGTGAGCGCTCATCCTGGCACTCCACCACGATACCCGTTGGCAGATGAGTGATACGAATCGCGGAGTCGGTTTTATTGACATGCTGGCCACCGGCGCCGGACGCGCGAAAGGTATCCACTTTTAACTCGCTGGGATTAATCGCCTGCGCTTCGATTTCGGGAGCTTCCGGCATTATTGCAACGGTGCAGGCTGACGTGTGAATACGTCCCTGGGATTCTGTTTCCGGCACCCGCTGCACGCGATGGGCGCCGGATTCAAATTTCAGCTTGGAGTAAGCGCCTTGCCCTTCGATACGGGCGATAATTTCTTTGTAGCCGCCATGCTCGCCAGGATTCTCACTGATAATTTCAATATGCCAGCGGCGCAGTTCGGCATAGCGGGAATACATGCGAAACAGGTCTCCGGCAAAAATCGCCGCTTCATCGCCACCGGTACCGGCGCGGATTTCAAGATAGATGTTGCTGTCATCGTTTGGATCTTTGGGAAGCAGTAATTTCTGCAACTCAAATTCCAGCGTTTCCATTTTGCTGCGGCTTTCTTTCATCTCTGCACTGGCCATTTCCCGGATTTCCGGGTCGTCATCTTTGAGCATACTTTCTGCGGCGTCGATGTCTTCCAGCGTTTCCTGGTATTTAATAAAACACTCGACGACCGGGCTGATTTGCGCGTGTTCCTTGGATAAGTCGCGGAACTGGTTTTGATTGCTAATAATTCCCCGATCTGCGAGCAGGGCGTTTATTTCTTCAAGGCGATCAGACAGCGTCTCGAGTTTGCTGCGAATGGATGGTTTCACGATGATTTAAAGTTCTGAGTCTTTGATGTCAAAGATAGTGCGAACAACGTCAATGATTTCATTGCGGCCGTCGTATCCTGCCTGTTTGAGTTGAACGCTTGGCGCGTGGATCAGTTTATTGGTGAGGCGATGTGCAAATAACTTTAATACTTCTTCCGGGCTTTTACCGCTGGCCAGCATAGCGAGCGCTTTATTAAGCTCCTCGTCCCGATTGGTTTCCGCTTGATGACGCACGGCACGAATAGTCGATACTGCGCCCAGGGAGCGCAGCCAGTTCATGAAGTGTGACACCTGGGTATCGATTATTTCTTCGGCCTGTTCGGCGGCTTCCTGGCGGGAACGTAAGCCCTCCTGGATGATTTCTTGCATATCATCTACGGTATACAGGTAAACGTCGTCCAGATCGCCCACTTCCGCTTCGATATCACGGGGCACGGCAATATCGATCATGAGTATTGGCCGGTGTTTCCGCACTTTCAGAGCGCTTTCCACCGAGCCTTTGCCAAGAATGGGTAACGGGCTGGCAGTAGAGGAAATGACAATATCCGCTTCTGCGAGATGGCCTGGGATGTCCGGGAGAGAAATGGCGTAGGCATTGAATTCGGATGCCAGGTTATGGGCTCGTTCGATGGTGCGGTTGGCAATGATCATGCGACCAATGCCTGATTCGTGCAGATGCCGTGCGGCGAGTTCAATAGTTTCTCCAGCGCCAATTAGCAAAGCAGTATGTTTGTTCAAATCGCTGAATATTTGTTTGGCGAGACTCACGGCGGCAAATGCCACGGATACCGGACTGGCGCCGATTTGGGTATCGGTACGGACTTGCTTTGCCACGGCGAATGTATGCTGAAAAAGGCGGTCTAACAAACCACCGAGAGTACCGGCCTGATTGGCGGCAGAATAGGCATCTTTCATTTGCCCCAGAATTTGCGGTTCGCCGAGCACCATGGAATCCAGCCCACTGGCAACCCGTAGCACATGGCGTACAGCGTCATGATCGGGGTGGGCATACACATAGGGCTGAATATCGCGCTCACCGAGCTTATGGTACTCACGTAGCCAGTTGATGATCAGGGCCAGGTCATTGTGTTCCAGCCCGCAATACAACTCGGTGCGGTTGCAGGTCGAAATAATCGCCGCCTCGCTAACTGCGGGTTGTGCGACTAAGTCTTTGAGTGCATGACAAATTTCGCCAGGCTCAAAGGCGACGCGCTCGCGAATATCAACGGGAGCAGTTTTATGGTTAATACCGAATGCTAATAGGGACATACACTAAACAATCAGACTGATGGTTACTAAATTTTGATCGATATAATATGGGAATACAAGTACTTGAAACCCACAAAAAGTTTGACTTAGTAGTATATATTGATGTTCAAAATGTTGTATAAGGTTTTTAATTGCCTGGCCTGATTCATGTTAGGTTCTGATAGGTCGATCTTTTGGATGAATATGTCGGCGGGAGCGGGAGATAAATGAAGGTAATTCGATATTTTTGTATTTGTTTGTTATTAGGACTTGGGCTGCAGGCTTGCAGCGTTACACCCTCGCAAAAAGGAGACGCTGATCCCGGCCTCGATGCAGGCTCTGCAACTGATACCGGAATGTCCGCCACCGATCAAACGGAACCATCTGACCCGCTGAGCCAGGACGCTGAATTACCCCCAGCTGGCAACCTGGTTGAAGAGCTGGAAACAGATGTTCCCCCCCACCTTATTTATAAGCTTTTAGTGGCGGAAATTGCTGGTCAACGTGGTGATCTGAATCTGGCTATTGATAACTATATCGATGTTGCCCGGGAAACCCATGATCCCAAAGTTGCAGCGCGTGCCACGCAAATAGCACTGTTTGCCAAGGAGTTTGACAAGGCTCTGGAATCTTCGCAGTTGTGGGTGAGTGTTGAGCCTGATAATGCCGATGCGCGGCGTAATCTGGCATCAGTATACCTGCGGCTGGCGAGACCCGTCGATGCTGTCGCCGAGTATGAAAAAATGTTGACGCTGGTAGAGGATGAAGAGAATCCTGGCCATGGTTTTACTATTATCGCTTCGCAATTGTCCCGCGAGCCGGATCGCGAACTGGCTATGAGTGTCATGGATAAACTACTGGAAACCCGCCAGGATGATCCGTATGCATTATTCGCCCAATCACACCTCGCCATGCGTCAGGCGCGATTTGAAATGGCGCTGGAAACGCTGGACAAGGCACTGAAGATAAAACCCGACTGGTCAGCGGCAATTATATTACGTTCACGAATTCTTGCCATGCAAGGTGCCAGGGCAGAAGCGTTGAGTTACCTGGAAGGTGTGCTCGATGGCGATATGGAAGACAACATGGAAGTGGGGCTGACCTATGCCCGTATGTTGACCGAGGCGCGGCAGCTCGACAAAGCGCTGGAAGAATTTATTCGCCTGGCTGAACTTGATAAACGCAACGTGGAAATCAATTATTATGCAGGTGTTCTCGCCCTACAGCTGGATAAGCTCGATAAGGCACAAAAGTACCTGGAAAAAGTCCTCAAACTCGGCGGTCGGGTGCAGGAGACCAACTACTATCTGGGCCAGGTGGCGGAGCAACGGGGTGATTTGCGCGCCGCCATGAATCGTTATTCTTTCGTGCGTCATGGCGAGTTTTACTTCAATGCCCAGTTGCGTATTGTTTCAATTCTCGCGGAAAAAAAGGACTATGATGCCGCTATTGAGCATCTGCAGACGGTTCGCATTGACAGCTCCAAACAACGTTTGCAGCTCATCTTGCTGGAAGGGGATTTGTTGCGGGAAGCCGAGCGTTTTAGCGCTGCAAAAGACTACTATACCCGGGTTTTAAACAGTATGCCCAATGAAACCAGTGTGCGCTATGCGCGAGCATTAGTGGCGGAAAAGCTGGGTGACCTTGATTTGCTGGAAAGTGATCTGCAAACCATTTTGAAACAGGAGCCTGCCAACGCCCAGGTGTTGAATGCGCTGGGCTACACCCTGGCTGATCGCACCAATCGCTATGAAGAAGCGCTGATATATATCCAGCGTGCACTGGAACTGGAGCCGGACGATGCGGCAGTTGTAGATAGCATGGGTTGGGTGCTGTATCGCATGGGTAATTATCCGCAAGCTATTGAACATTTGCGTCGCGCAGCGCAGCTTTCTCAGGATCCGGAGATTGCGGCTCACCTTGGCGAAGTGTTGTGGGTGAGCGGCGATAAAGACGGTGCTCTGGAGATTTGGGAAAAATCCCTGAAAGACAATCCAGATGACAGGATACTGCTGGATATTATGAAGCGATTTGGGCTGTAGTAATACCCGTCAGTTATTTCACTAGAACACAAGCTCATTTGTCATGGATCCTACTGTGCGACACGGATCGCGTATTTTGTTTGCCAATTTTTTCAATTCATTAAATAGTTCTAAAGCACTTATAGTCCTGGTGCTTGGCGCTGTTCTTTCGGCATGCCAGAGCATGCCAGCTGAGACCGAGTTATCGTTAAAGCAGCAAAAGGCAGCCATCGAACAACGTGAAGCTCAACTGGCAGTAGTAAACAGCTGGGAACTGGATGGCCGCATTTCCCTGGTGACCAACGATGAGGCCTGGAGCGGACAGTTGTACTGGCAACAGGGGAGTGCAGCGGATTATTTTATTCAGTTCAATGCTCCATCCGGACAAGGCGCCATGCAGCTATTTAGTAGTTACGAAGGCGTGGAATTGAGGCTGGCTAACGGGCAAGCGTACAGTGCCAAGGATGCCTCTACTTTGTTACGTGAGGAAACGACCTGGGATATTCCCATTGAAGGTCTATGGTACTGGGTTCGCGGACTACCCGATCCACAATTGCCAGTAAAAGTGACATTAGATTCGCAAGGCTCCATTCAGGAGATGCGGCAAAATGGCTGGCACGTACAGTATCAGCGCTATCAACAATATGGTTCATTATCATTCCCGCGCAAGATCGTAATCGAGCGCGAGGATATGAAGATTCGCCTGGTGGTGACCCGGTGGACTATCAGTTAATACGTTTACCATGATGAGTCAGTCAGCAACTGCCCCGGCTGTGTGGCCTGCACCGGCTAAAGTCAATTTGTTTCTGCATATTACTGGCCGTCGTGAGGATGGCTATCATGATTTACAAACGCTGTTTCAATTTCTCAACTTCGGTGATTACCTTCAATTTACCATTCGGGATGACGGGCGGGTTAATCGCGTAACGTCGATACATGGTGTTGAACCACAACACGATATTACCGTGCGCAGTGCGCAGGCGTTACAGCGAAAAACTGGATGCAAGCTGGGTGTAAATATAGGTATTGAGAAACATATTCCCATGGGCGGTGGTCTGGGCGGCGGCAGTTCCGATGCGGCAACGACACTGGTGGCGCTCAATCAGCTATGGAATCTGGATTTGCCACAAGCGCAGCTAATCGATTTAGGTCGTTCACTGGGCGCCGATGTTCCGGTATTTGTTCATGGCAGATCTGCCTGGGCAGAAGGAATTGGTGAGAAACTGCAGGCGGTAGAATTGCCGGAGTATTGGTATGTGGTAATCTATCCGGGGATTACGGTGTCTACAGCAGAACTTTTTGCCGATCCAGAATTGACACGTGATGCCCGACCCATCAAAATACGCGATTACTTTGAGGGCGGCACCTCAAATGTATTTGAACCCATTGTCCGGCGTCGGTATCCCGCTGTGGATGCGGCACTTAAGTGGTTGTCTAAGCTAGAAATAAAGTCCATACGCCCGGCAATGATGACCGGAACTGGCAGTTGTGTATTCGCCGCTTATGCGGACGAGTCGAGCGCAAGGCGCATCGCAGAAATGGCCGAACAATTGAGCGAACAACGGCCAACTCAAGATTGGCGAATTATCTGCGCAAAAGCCTGCAATGAGTCCCCGCTATTACAGAGAGTGAAAGATAGAAACTGAAGAGCGGAGCCGAAAGTGAATTAAATAAAGTAGTTGGCCTAGACTTACAACTATGAACTAACAAAAATTGGGCCGTCGCCAAGCGGTAAGGCACTGGGTTTTGATCCCAGCATTCCCAGGTTCGAATCCTGGCGGCCCAGCCAATTTATAACCTAGTGAGCACAAAACTTACTAGGTTGTTTTGAGTTTACTAACAGCCAGTGGTTGTATACCAGGATTAGAACCTGAAAGGTTCGACATATTCGCCGGGAGCGAGTTTGAACGCGCGAAGCGCGGTCCCGAAGGGGCGAGGGCAGGACAGCCCGAGTAATCCTGGTGGCCTAGCCACTTATTTATATGAAGTAATTGCATAAAACCCAGCGATAACAGCGTTGGGTTTTTTTAACACCAACGACAGCAAACGAGGGATTTAAACGTGTCCGACGGCCGGATGATGGTGTTTACTGGCAATGCTAATCCACAGTTAGCGGAAGCCGTCTGTAAATACCTCGACCTTTCTCTCGGCAAAGCCATTGTCGGGCGTTTCAGCGATGGTGAAGTCCAGGTTGAAATTATGGAAAACGTTCGTGGCCGTGACGTTTTTATTATTCAGCCGACCTGCAAGCCCACCAATGATAATTTGATGGAACTCGTAGTGATGGTGGACGCACTCCGGCGCGCATCCGCGACGCGCATTACCGCGGTGGTTCCCTATTTTGGTTATTCACGCCAGGATCGTCGACCACGATCCGCAAGGGTGCCGTTGACTGCCAAGGTGGTTGCAAACATGATCGAGGTATCGGGCGCGGATCGCATACTTACCGTGGATTTGCACTCCGACCAGATCCAGGGCTTTTTTGATAAGCCGCTCGATAACATTTACGCATCACCGATCTTGTTAGGAGATGTCTGGCGTCAGGAATATCCCAACCTGATGGTGGTATCACCTGATGTGGGTGGTGTTGTTCGAGCAAGGGCTTTGGCCAAGCGCCTCGATGACGCGGATTTGGCGATCATTGACAAACGGCGCCCGCGCCCAAACGAAGCAAAAGTAATGAACATCATTGGTGATGTGAAAGGCCGGCAATGCGTATTGATTGATGACCTGGTGGATACCGCAGGGACTCTATGCCAGGCGGCGCAGGCATTAAAAGCGCATGGCGCAGACAAAGTCGTCGCCTACTGTACCCATGCCGTACTATCCGGAAAGGCCGTGGAGAACATCACCGGTTCGCAACTGGACGAACTGGTGGTAACAGATACCATCCCGTTGTCCGAGGATGCTGCGCAATGCAAGAAAATACGTCAGTTAAGCATTGCGGAATTATTGGCTGAAACGATGCGTCGTATCAGCAATGAAGAATCTGTCAGTTCGTTATTTATGGATTAGACCATTAATGGCGAGAATCACTGATAGTCAGACTGGTTATATTCACCTGGATGGGTGTGTTGACCAGTGCGAAAAACTATGTGCTTTTGGTCGCGGAAGCGCATACCTGTGTTTAATATTTATTGTGAGCTGGAGTTATTGCCATGAATGTAGATTTTAATGTGACTGCCGAAACTCGCAAGGACGTGGGGAAGGGTGCGAGCCGCCGCCTACGCCATGCGGGTAGAATTCCCGGTGTTATTTACGGCGCCGGTAAGGAAGCCGTAGCGTTAACCATGAACCACGATGATATCCTGCATCATCTTGAGCATGAAGCTTTCTATTCGCACATTCTCAACGTCAGCGTTGACGGTAAAGTACAAAAAGCCGTACTTAAGGATGTACAACGTCATCCCAGCAAGGCCAAAATCATGCATGTGGATTTTCTGCGCGTCAGTGAAAAAGACAAGATCCATATGCAAGTACCACTACATTTCATCAACGAAGAAGTGGCGCCGGGTGTGAAAATTGGCGCTGGTTTGGTTTCCCACTTGATGTCCAGTGTGGATATCGTCTGTTTGGCCAAAGACCTGCCGGAATACCTGGAAGTGGATCTGGGTAACTTGAATACAGGTGAATCCCTGCATTTATCTGACATTAAATTGCCGGATGGCGTGGAGATTCCTGCGCTGGCACAAGGCCCTGATCACGACTTGCCTGTGGCAAGCATTCACGCCAAGAAAGGTGGCGGAGAAGGTGAAGAAGAACCGGCTGCGGGTGAAGCAGGCGAAGCTCCTACCGAGTCTTAATTTTTATCGGGCTTCTCTTAATAAGCTAACATCGGAAAGCCGGCGTTGTCGTCGAAAATCGAACTCATTGCTGGACTGGGCAATCCCGGGTCGAAATATGAGGGAACACGGCACAACGTCGGTTTTTGGTTTGTGGACCATCTTGCCCATTCAAAAGGCTGCACCCTTCATCACGATAATAAATTTCATGGAGAGCTTGGGAAAACCTCAATAGGTGACCAGGACCTCTGGTTGATAAAGCCAATGACATTTATGAACCGTAGTGGCCAGGCAGTCTCGGCGTTGGCAAATTATTACAAGATCCCGGTAGAAAATATTCTGGTGATTCATGATGAGCTGGATTTGCCGCCAGGTACGCTGCGCTTAAAAAAAGGTGGTGGGCATGGGGGGCACAATGGCTTACGTGACATGATTGCGCATTTTAGTAGTAATGAATTTATGCGGTTGCGAATCGGTATTGGGCATCCAGGTGCCAGCAATGAAGTAAGCAATTATGTGCTGAGTGCGCCATCAAGCGAAGATAAAGGCCTGCTACTGGATGCAATTGATGATGCCGTTGTAGTGTTACCGCAAATTATCAGCGGCGAATACCAGAAAGCTATGAATCATTTGCATAGCAGAAAATAATACATGATTAGAAGGGAATAGCATGGGTTTTAAATGCGGTATTGTGGGCCTGCCCAATGTTGGTAAATCAACGTTATTCAATGCATTAACCAAGGCGGGTATCCAGGCCGAAAACTATCCTTTTTGTACCATTGAACCTAATGTGGGTGTGGTGCCTGTGCCAGATCCGCGACTGGACAAGCTGGCGGAAATTGTTCAGCCGCAACGCGTGATGCCGACCACGATAGAGTTTGTCGACATAGCGGGATTGGTTGAAGGTGCTTCCAAGGGTGAAGGACTGGGTAATCAGTTTCTTGCCAATATTCGCGAAACCGACGCTATTGCCCATGTTGTTCGATGTTTTGAAAATGATGATGTAGTGCACGTTTCGGGCAAGGTCGATCCGATTAGCGATATTGAGGTGATCAACACAGAATTGGCGCTAGCGGATCTTGATTCCGTGGAAAAGAACATTGCCAAAACCAGTAAGGTCGCCAAGAGCGGCGATAAGGAAGCCAAAGCCAAACTCGCGGTGCTGGAAAAAATTCGTGATCATCTGGACGCAGGTAATCCGGTGCGTTCGTTGGGATTGTCAGCCGCAGACAAACACCTGGTGCGCGATATGTTTTTGTTAACCGGCAAACCCACTGTATACATCGCCAATGTGGCGGAAGACGGTTTCGAGAATAATCCCTACCTGGATAAAGTCAGAGAACTGGCGGCCGCTGAAAGCGCCGAAGTCGTACCGGTATGTGCGGCTATTGAAGCGGAACTGGTGGAACTTGAAGAAGAAGAGCGCGACGAGTTTCTCAATGAAATTGGTCTCGATGAACCTGGTTTGAATCGTGTGATAAGGGCGGGTTATAAGCTATTAGGATTGTTGACGTATTTTACCGCGGGAGTTAAAGAAGTGCGTGCCTGGACGGTGCGCGCGGGTTCGACGGCACCGCAGTCTGCGGCGGTCATTCATACCGATTTTGAAAAAGGTTTTATTCGCGCGGAGGTGGTGGCTTACGATGATTTTGTTGCCTGTAATGGCGAACAGGGTGCCAAAGAAGCCGGCAAATGGCGCCTGGAAGGAAAGGACTATATCACCCGGGACGGTGATATCATGCATTTCCGCTTCAATGTGTAACTTGCTGAATGCAAATATAAAAAATATATAAAAAAGCTGTTTTTCAGAGTATAAAAACAGAATTCAACTTGCATCCAGGGTCCCAATTCCGGTATCTTTACGCCTCTTCTTTTCGGGTAATCCGGGAATGGCTACGTAGCTCAGTTGGTTAGAGCACATCACTCATAATGATGGGGTCGGTAGTTCGAATCTACCCGTAGCCACCATTTTCAACCAGAAGAATACTCCACTACTCAACAGCATTTTTCTCAGTGACCCCACTGTCTCTATTAGGGTTACAGCTGACTCGGCCGGTCGCTTCGCACATCTCTCTACTCAAAAGGTGTAAATACTCTCGCGATACTAATACGTCCTGTATGCCGTCCCTAGTGCTCGCCCTACGGGTGTGAAATACAAGAATGTATAAATGTCGCGTTAGGCAGGAACCGAAAGCGACTACTTTGTGCGACCAATCTTGTTCCTGACAAGATTGTCGATTCCAGTCGTAGCCACCATCTCTTTATCTGTCTTCCTTTGTTGATTTTATTCAGGGGCGTGTGTTCTGAATTCTCTTATTCGCCGCAGCATCGTAGTGCGAATGAAACAATTTTGGATTTAACAGCATCCAGTATTGGGTAACGGCGAAAATTCTGGTCATTGCAGCGCGTAGTTAAAACTTTGCTCTGTCGTTAGCCACAGTTTTGATGAGCAATTATCAATCTTACCAGTATCATCGTAGTATCATAAAAAATAGTGGCGACATAGTTTGTTTTGGCTGTCTAGATAGTATCTGCATTGATCGGTGAGATTTAATCCAGGCAAGAGCTTGGTAAATTACAGATATTTAGTGTGACGAAAGACTGATCCCAATAATGGTTTTGCAGCCAATAAATATACAGGAAAAATAAATACGCGAATTAAAATTATTTTAGCGAAGCATGAGAAATCTATTACGCTGGAACTGGAAATTACGGGGTGATAAATCAGGGCTTCGTAAATTTTACAAAATTTTCACAGCGAGGGGTGGCTAATTATCATATAGTAGACTCGTTCTTGATGAACAAACCAATCCTTTCTTTTTGCAGCACCCGCAAGTTACGGAAATATTCAACGAACATGGAATGTCCTTATTTTCAATAAATACGGGGGAGTGAACCGTGGCTCATCAAAATAATGCATATGTACATGAATCATTCAAAATAGTCTCTAGAAAGCAGGGAAACCGCGAACTGCGTTTGAGGCAGGAACGCATTAGATCAACGGATGTACCGTGTTATTTAAAGATTGACGACAGTTTGTTCGGCGTTGTTGATTATTCGGCGATAGGTGTAGCTATATTAAGCAGAAGAGAACTCGATCGCGAAATGAACGCTATACCCTTTATCTATGCCAATACAACTGTAATGGACCTGAATCTGGAACAGATCCGCAGCGAATTACAGGACAACGGCCAATATCGTATCGCCTATGAAATAGTAGGAGAACCGTTAGATTATGACCGATTACAGGGCATTCGCGCTGCACACCGTTTGGTAGAGCAGCATCGGCAATACGTTGAATCTTCATCAGAGCTCCCACAGCGCATCAAAGCCAGGGTGTATGAAATAAAAGACTGGCTGGAGCAGCTGATGCTCAAAACCAACTCCATGATGGAGGATTGGGAGTATACCAGCCAGGATGCAATCGAAGAGTTCGAAGAAGCCATCATTCAACAAGTTGCCGATTACTTTGCCGATATGTTTCCGACCCATATCATGTCATTTGCACAGGAAATTCAGGACGAGAGTGATGATGTTAAAAAACGAGCTATCGAGTTCCTGAGACACAAGATGCACAAGCTGATTTACCAGGCACCGTTCGCGGATCGGGTTTATTCAAAACCGCTGGGTTATGCCGGCGATTTTGAGATGATGAACCTGATTTATCGTTCGGAAAATATTGGCAAGACTTTGTTTGCACGCTGCTTACAACGCTATTACATTAATGAGCCGTCAGCCCAGGCGGTGCGGAATCGGGCGGACTACCTGGCCAGGAAAATTGCCCGTTTGGTGGAAGCGCGCTCAAGTGGGCAATCGCCGATCCGCATTTTGTCAGTGGCCTGCGGGCCTGCAATGGAATGGCAAAAATTGATTCCTGTTCTGCCAGAAGATGTGCCTATAGAAGTGGATCTGCTGGACCAGGACCAGCAGGCGCTGTTATCCACTCAACGGCAATTGAAACGCCTGTTGGCAAAATATCCAAAACCTATAAAATTCAGATACTTAAACAAGGCAATCAAAAACATCATCATCCGTGGTGCTGACTATAAGGCATATGACCTAGTATATTCATCAGGATTATTTGATTATCTTTCAGATTCCACGTCCGCCATGGCGGGAGCCAGCTTGCATCGCAGCCTGAAACCCGGCGGGCAGCTGATCATTGGTAACTTCAACGTTGGTAATCCCAACCAAATGGTTATGGATTATGCGCTGGATTGGCCATTGATCTACCGTTCAAAAGATGATCTAAATTGCCTTTTCAAAAACCTAGAAGGGTCTATTCTTATAGAATCTGAACCTCTGGGTATAAATTTATTTTGCGTGATAATAAAACCAACATAGATCATTTTTCACTCGCAGAATTAAGGCAACAGGAGAAACTGGAAGAGATTCGCAGCATTATCGCGAGCATTACCAGTAAACTCGTGTTGCCGCTGTATTTTTTATTCTGGCTTTGTGATCTGATTTACGTACCTCACTACAAATGGGAATTCCTCGCGCTGCGCTCACTGGTAATACCGTTCGCGCTGTTCACCCACTATATGATCACCCGCGTCGATGATCTGAAGCTCGCCAACTATATCGCATTATTCTATGTTTTTAGCCTGGCGGTAGTGATCAACATAATGATCTTCATGGTCAATGATGTCTCCACCCCTTACTACGCCGGTCTTAACCTGATAGCCATTGGTGCACTTACTTTCATACCCTGGACACCCCGCTATTTTGGCCTGGTGGTACTTGCCATTTTTGGTCCTTATTATTTCATTGAGCTTCATATGATTCTCAACGAAGCCCACTCTTATCAGGGGCTGGTAATCGCATCGTTTTTCATTCTGGGAACGGTAATTATCAGCGGGGTGGTTCGCTATTTTTATGAAAAAATGCGCTTGCGGGAATTGCAAACACGCCTGGACCTGCAAAGCGAAATCAAGCGTCGTCAGGAGATGGAAAAGGAAGTCATTTTTGCGCGCGATAGTGCTCTCGCTGCCAGCGCCAGCAAATCAACATTTTTGGCCAACATGAGTCATGAGCTGCGTACGCCATTACACGCCATCATTGGTTACAGTGAATTACTACAGGAAAATTCCCTGACATCAGACGACAAGCAGGCCAATGAAGATGTTAAAAAAATCGAAAATGCCGGCCGTCACCTGCTATCAATTATTAATAACATTCTGGATATCGTGAAACTCGAAGCAGGAAGGCTGGACGCACATATTGATATATTTCATGTGCAAGAAATCATTGAGGTCGTCGAGCAAATCGCCAGACCGTTGGCTGAAAAAAATAACAATCGATTAATTATAGAATGCCCGCGCGACATCGGTGTGATGGAATCCGATGGCATCAAGCTCAAACAAATACTGATTAACATTTTGGGTAATGCCTGTAAATTTACTTCTAACGGAACTATATCGATAACAGTATCCAGCATTGAGCTGGAAAAACAGGGTTGGGTCCAGTTTGTAATAAAAGATACCGGTATCGGTATGTCGCCGGTACATACTAAACGTATTTTTGAAGCATTTGCCCAGGCCGATACCAGTACCACCAGAAAATTTGGTGGTACTGGTCTTGGGCTGGCGATCAGTAAGCAGTTTAGCAAGTTGCTTGGCGGAAACATAACAGTGCAAAGCGAAGTAAACAAAGGTAGCGTGTTTACCCTGTATTTGCCTAGGGTGGTGCGTCAGTCAAGCAGCTACGGGCAGAATCTTCGCAACTTTAATCACCGGCGTAATCGCTCAGCCAGTGTATTTGTTCTGGAAAATAACGAGCGGCTGCGCGACAAACTGCAAGTGATGATGATTGAGAAAGGCTTTGAAGTGGATGGCGCTGCATTTGATAAAAACGGCGTGGAAGTGTCTGCTATTGTGTCGCCCGATGTATTGATTCGCAGTACTGCATTTGAAGAACAGGCAATTCGGGAGTTGTACAACCGTTATTGTGATTACCAGTATGCCAGTATACCGGTGGTACTTGAATTGATCGACCCGTCAGGGGGGGAGGGCTGCGTACTGGTCTATCATGAGTATTTCCCCAATATGCCATTCCTCAGTTTGATCAATCTTTACGAGCATACTCAGCAGCGGGGGGTGGTTTTGCTTAGTGACGATGTGAAATTATCAACCTCGTTAACACTGGCACACGACATACAAGAGGCAATCACACTAATCAACAAACAGGTTCCTCATTTAATCTTGCTGGACCCTGGGCACATTGCGAATGCCAGGGGCGAGCAGCTGCTAGTGCTGTTTGATGCAATCTATCAATCCAATATCCGGTTGGCGATTATCAATGCTGCCAATTCGGGCTATAAGGGTTTTTTTGAGAATATGCATGCCCTGGCTGAAATTGCCAGGAAAATGACAACCAGTAATAAAAATATTTACCAATTGGTTCTGGATAGTGTAGTAAATAGCGTACGTAAAGACACGCTGGCTAATCTTCCTGATATCAGAACATCCTACAACGAACTAACTAAAAAGCAGCAGAAAAGGATTAATGAACAGGCGTAGTTGTGCGGAGTGAATTGAATAAGGCTGGTGGCAAATCGCAACATCATGCTTTTGCCACCAGCCCGCTGATTGTGTTACTTAATTTGAAGCTATCGTTCCTGCAAATAGATTATTTTTCGGTAACTTCAATTGCTAAAGCCTCGGTGTAGGTGACTCTTACCTTGTCACCAATCGCAACCTTGTCCAGATTATCAGGATTTCGAACCTTTACGGTTTCGCTATTACCCTCCGGTCCTTTAACAGTTACCGTTTCCATTTCTTTGTTGATTGCCTCGATGACAACCACAACGGTAGTCTCGCTGATAATCGCGCCGCCTGGCTTTTCGCCAAGTTCAGCCCGGGCTGCACCGGCGACGCCTTCCGCGCCAACTTCCGCTTCATCAGGGCCGAGCACTTGTATTTCAACCGCTTCCATATAGTCTACAGTGAGTTTGTCGCCAACCTCGATCTGTGCAAAGTTCCGTACTTCCTCACCTGCAACAACTGTAATTGATTCGCCAGCTGCGTTTTCTAGGGTGACTTCTCGCGTCTCAGGATTGACCGCTGTGACTGTAGCTTCCACAGTGACCAGTGATTCTTCCCTGACGGAAGGTTTGTCCTGTGGCGCTGCTTCTGTTGTTTCTGCGGCTGTACTTGCTTCGGCTGCCGTTGTTGATTCCTCTGCCATGGGCGCTGATTCTGTTTGAGCTGCTTTTTCTTCCTTATTACAGCCTGCAACGGCGATCATGGCCGCTAGCACATAGATTTTTAGTAAATGACCATTCATAGTCGTATGTCTCCTCGTTAGGTTTTGGGTACGGCCAATCTCGCCGTTACTGGAAAAAGTGTCGTTGTGATCAAAAAGGCGCACTCTATGTTGGGATGGTCTTTGTGAACGTTCCTGGATTAGCAGTTTATTCTACAAGTACATTTTGTATACCGCTCACGGACTGGCGACCTATTATAGAAAACGCTAGGTATTTTACAAGCGATTGTTGCCTGTTTCCAATAAGTTTCATAAAGATTTCATAATCAACACAGGTGTGAAGGTGTTTGATGGTTAAGGTGCCCGGCAGATCGGTAAAAAGTGACCGTGCGGGACAGGGTTGTGAGCCCAGTGTAAAGGTATATAGCCGAACAGGGTTAGTTATTGGTGGTTGTTGGAAACCAATCGCCTGATTCGCGACCCCGCTGTTGTGACCCAGCTTTCGGTACGTCGGTTTTTCTTGTGTCTGCCTGAGGATCCCTGTATTTGCCGTTCCTGGTGCGATTTCTCAATACGGTCATAGAAAAGTTTCGTAATTGTTTTTGATCTGTCTCGTCTTATTCCGGTAAATTTAAATGGTATAATTTTTACCCTAAAAAGAAAGGCTAACAACAAGGTTGATCAGTGCTAAAAAATTACCTCACAGCAATATTCATAGGTGTTTCTTTGCTAGCCTCCAATGTGGTGCATGCTCGGGCTTTTACTATTCAATTGAATATTCCTGAGTTAACCAGCACGCAAAAGCAAATCGTATTGGAGAATATCAGCCTGTATCGGCAGAAAATTTCACCCTTGTTGTCGGACGATTACGTTACCCGGCTGTATCTTAATGGAAAGCAGGAAATTATCACCACTCTACAGGTATTTGGATTCTATGAAGCCAAAGTTGAATCAGACCTGGACAAGGGTGACGATAGATGGACCATCACCTACAACGTCGACGCCGGACAACCAGTTATCGTGGAAGATGTAGAGCTGGTTATAAAGGGCGAAGGAGACACAGACCGTGAGTTTATAACGTGGCGGGAGAAGTTTCCCATTCAAGCAGGCGACCGCCTGAATCACGACCTTTATGAACAGGCAAAGAGCCAGTTGCAGAATATGTTCGTCGAGCGCGGCTATTTTAACGGCCGCTTAATCCGGCATGAGATTCAGCTGAAACTGAAACAACATAGTGGGAAGATAGTCATTCATGTTGATACAGGCCCACGGTTCAGGTTCGGTGACGTAACCTTTATCCAGGAAACCTTCGATAATGATTATTTGCGCAGATTTATCCCCTTCTCAAGGGGGGAGATATTTCTGGCAAGCGAATTGTCAAAATTGCAGAAGAACCTGGCGGTCAGTGGTGAATTTAAAACAATTGAAATTGTTCCACTCCCTGAAAGTGCGACAAATAATCTGGTGCCAATTCGTGTGATGTTGACTCCGCGTAAACCCTTGCGATACAAGATTGGCGGTGGGTATGGAACGGATACCGGTGTGCGTGGCCGCATTGGTGTCGAGCGCCGACAAATCACCGATACCGGTCATCGCGCTGATGCCGAAGCTTTCATATCAAGAATATTAAGAACTGTTACCGCTCACTATCGGATTCCGCTAACAAAGCCAGCCACCGACGGCCTGGTTTTTACCGGTGAGCACAAGCGAGAGGAAACGGATACGAGCTTTAGTGAATCCAATACTGTGTCTGCTAGTCACGTCTACGGATTAAAATCTTGGTTACGTACCACTTCTTTAAGCTATCTCAAGGAAAATTATGCGGCAGGGAGTGAAGCGAATAAATCCAATCTGGTGATACCGTCGATAAATTTTTTATTTGACCCGGAAAAAGAGCGTCGACCGACATTGTATGGCCTCCGCTGGCACTTTGATTTGAATCTTAAAGGGGCACATAAGGACCTGGCGTCAGATGTGTCTTTTGTGCAAGGCAAGCTTTTCGGTGAATTTCGTTACCAGTTAACACGAAAATTAAGTCTGGTGGCGCGTGGCGATATCGGTGGCAGCCTGGTGGATGACTTCGCCAGTTTACCGGTCTCACAACGCTTCTTCGCTGGTGGTGATTATAGTATTCGGGGTTTTGACTATAAAAGTCTTGGTCCAACAGATGAGAATGGTGAAGTGGTGGGTGGAACGCATTTACTGGTCGGCAGCATAGAAGGACAATATATGTTTATACCTAACTGGGATGTTGCTATGTTTTATGATACGGGTAACGCTTATGACAAAGACCAGTTTGAGCCGGAGCAAGGCGCTGGTGCAGGTATTGGTTACAGGTTGCCGTTTGGTATCGTCCGAGTATATGGGGCTGTCGCCCTGAGCAAATCAGACAACCCCACCCGGCTTCACGTTATAGTCAGTGCGGATTGGTAGCGGGTTATAGGCTTATGAAGCGCTGGTTAATTTATGGATTGCTAGTTAGCGCTCTGCTTGTATTTAGTGTTGTCTATTTACTGGTGGATACATCCGCGGGTTTACGCATCATTATGCAAACCGTAGTGAAGTCTGTTCCTTTACCGTTAACATACGAAAACCTTCAAGGAACCGTGCTCTCTACCATTCGTGCTGACAACGCGCAATACAAAGACGCGGACGTTGTTGTCAATGTCCGGCAATTTGAAACACAGTTTTCCCTGGCGAAACTGTTCAGTGGCCGGTTGAGTTTTGAGAATGTGCGAGCCGTGGATGTGGAAGTGGTGCTGCGCGAAGCTGCTCCCGATATGCTGCTGCAAAATGATTCAGGTGTCAGTGAAACTAGTGCGGCTGATGATGAGTATTTACCTGTTCCTATTGCGCTGAGAGACGTCAAGATAAATAAGATTCGTATCGCTGACGAACAACAGCCGATATATGATTTTCTGAATGTCGGCATTGATAAGGGTAGAGTTCGTGATGATTTTACGTTTAAAGATCTGGTTTTTACCATCGACGCCGGTACCGTGCAGTTGACCGGTGCTGTGGGATTTTCCGAAGCAGCAGCAGTTGACCTGGAAGCGAATTGGCAAAGTCGGGCGGTGGAGCATTTTCCCGTCACCCAGGGAACGGCTAGCGTGAAGGGCACTTACCAGTATTTTACTGTCGACAGTCAGACTACTGCGCCGGAAGTATTGGAGCTACAAGGCGATATAAAAGACCTGTTCACACAATTTAACTGGACGGCGAGTCTAAAAGGTCAACGATTACCGTTATCTCTGTTCCGGTCTAATATCGATACCGAATTACACGACTTTGCGTTCAGTGCCAAAGGCAATCTTGAGGATTTGACTATTACAGGTCAGAGTGAATTGTGGGATACCCAGATGGGTAAATGGTTTGTCGAATTGAATGGCCGAATTAATGCCGGGCAAGTAGAATTCAATGTGCCAAAGCTTGCTTCTCTCGAGTCACCCGCATCCTTTGCTCTGACTGCATCGACTCAAAAAGATTTTAACTACGACAAACAGGGGCCCTTTAAGGTCGAAATTTCCTGGAAAGATTTGCAGTGGCCGTTGAAGGATGTGCCCACTGTAATGAGTGAGTCAGGTCAGGCGGAAATCACGGGTTCATTGGAAAGTTATCAGGTTAAGCTCGGCAATATCGGGCTGGTAATCGATAGTCATAAGGTCAGTAACCTTAATGCCAGTGGGAGTGGTAACCAGCAGTTGCTGAATATTACCGAATTCAGTGCCAACTATCTATCAGGAGTCTGGCAGGGAAATGGGCAGTTAGAGTGGGAAAATGATTTTCAGTGGCATGCTACGGTCGGTGTCAAAGGATTGGATCCATCAATACAATGGCCTGAGTGGAAGGCTAGCCTGAACAGTAGCGCGACGATCAACGGTTATCATAAACCTGATGAATGGCGACTGGCGGGTGAAATCAGAAAACTTGGCGGTAAACTTACCGGGGTTCCCATTGATTATGGTTCAATGGAATTTGAATTGTTTGAAAATCTGTATACAGTTAAAAATCTCAAGTTCAGATCCGGGAAAAATCAGATACGCGGTTCAGCGCAATTTAAACTGGTGCCGGACAGTAAACCCTATATTAATGCTAACTGGGATGTCGATGCCCAAAACCTTTCACGCTTGTTACCCGAAGCTAAAGGCGCAGTAAAAAGCCAGGGTAACCTGCGCGGCGACCTGTCTTCTCTACAATTATCCTCATCGATCCATGCGCAAGGGCTAATGTACAACGGGTATCGGATTGCAACCATAGATGGTACTGTGAATCTGGATCCTTCCATCAACAGTGAATTGCTGATCGATATTAAGCTTGATGGTATGGCGGTTGGGGAAAATGAAATACAGCGGTTGCGAGTTAATGGGCGCGGCACCACCGGTGACCACGAGCTCAGCATAAAGTCGACACTGGATGCAAAACGCTCGCTGCAATTGACGGCAAAAGGTGCATACGTCAATGAGGTCTGGAGTGGCAAGCTGATTTCGTCAACACTGAACACGGCATTTTTTGGTGACTGGAAACAACGTGAGCCAACCACTGTTTCTGTTTCTGCTTCTCAGCTGAATGTAGAGTCTTATTGCATTACACCAAGCGATGCCAGTGGACAGGTGTGTGTTAAAACCAGCTCAGAACAATTCGATAGCTGGAAGGGTGCAGTCAATGTGCAAAACCTTTCGGTTGCAGCGTTCAGGAAATATTTCCCGCCACAAATCATTTCCGCTGAAGGCGTGGTGAATGGTTCTGCAAACTATTATTTTCAGGATAACCTTATCAAGCAGTTACAGGCCAGTCTGGTTAGTGATAATGGTAACGTGGTTTATGGTCTGGCGGCAGGAGATAGACAGGCGCTCAATTATCGCCGTGTATCGGCAAACATCAGTCACGCAGAGCAAGGAATAGTTGTCGAGTCAAAAATGGATTTACAGGAAACCGGTGACGTTGATATCCGGGTTTTGCTAAAAGACAAACATACGTTAAGTGCGCTCGATGCTTCGCAGAATATTCAGGGGCGGTTGGCAGTGGATTTAAAAAATCTAACTATCTTACCGTTGGTTGTGCCGGATATTCAGTATATAGAGGGACGCAAGTACAGTGAGTACGCTATATCAGGCGCGATAGGCAATCCAGTGATCGTTGGTCATAGTGATATCACGATGAGTTCTGTTACCTTGCCCCGTCTCGGTATTGAGTTAAAGGATGTTAAGGTTAGCGCACGGTCGGATAAAAATCATAATATCAATGTAACGGGAGAAGCCCGATCCGGTGACGGGAGGATCGCCGTCAATGGTAAAATGTCAGACTACCGCAGTGCAGACCTGCTTGCCACGATGCAAATAGAAGGTGAAAACTTTCTTGCCGCAAAGTTGCCGGAAATCAGTATTGAGGTTTCACCAAAGCTTACCGCCACCCTGAGCAAGGAAGCGTTGCGTCTGGAAGGTGAGCTGGGAATTCCCAAGGCCCTTATTCAGATATTGCAGAGTGCAGCTACGGTGTCTCCGTCCTCTGATGTAGTTATTATGAACGGCGAAGAGAAGACGACAAAGCCCGCAAAGAAATTTGAATTTAGCGCGCTGGTTAAAGTCATGCTGGGGCATAATGTAAAACTGGAAGGATTTGGTGTCAGTAGCCGCTTGCGCGGTGAAGTAGTGGTGCGCGAGGATCCGGATGGCACAACGCAAGGTACAGGTGAAATCACCTTTGCCGAAGGTCGTTACAGCGCCTACAACCGCGAGCTGGTGATTGACTCGGGAAGATTAACTTATGCATCCAGTCCTATCGAAAACCCCATCGTTGCTATAAAGGCGATGCGGAAAATTGATGAGAAAACCAATGTTGGCGTTTATGTGACGGGGCACGCGCAAAGTCCCAAGGTGGAATTGTTTTCCGAGCCGGCAATGGATCAGTCCGATATCCTGTCATATATGGTGCTGGGATATCCCATGAGTCAGGCCACCAAATCTGACGGCTCAACCCTGTCCAGCGCCGCCGGTTCCATTGGACTGATCGGCGGTGAACTACTGGCGAAGCAAATTGCAGACAAGTTCGGCATTGATGACGTGAAAGTAACTTCTGACAGTACCACTCAGCAAACCAGCCTGGCATTGGGCAAATATCTTTCCCCGCGCCTATATGCGCAATATGCGATGGGTATCGGTCAGGCTGTTAATACCTTCCGGATTGAGTACGAACTTACCAGTCGTTGGGTGTTGAAAACCGAAGCAAGCAGTGAGCAGCAGGGAGCAGATTTATTCTATACCATTGAGTTTGATTAACTGTATTGATTTTGTCGATAAGCAAGTCTCTGCATTTAATATCATTTTTAACGTAATTCAAAAAACTACATAAATCATCTAAAGACGTGTAGCCTTTGCATTAAGAAACGCTGCGCACCCGCCGCTAACTATTAATATCGGTTTTCAGTAATTATCAGGTGGTCTTATTATGTATATAAGGAAGTATTGTTTTTTGCTAATAGTATCTATTTGTTCGATTCAGGCGGCTTTTGCGCATAACAAGAGCGCAGTGCCTATGCAGAACATCGGTTTTGGTACTTATTACGTAAGCGTAAAGTTGGCCGACAGTGTGGACAGTCAATTTATGGTTGATACCGGATCAGGTTATGTGGCGATTAACGAAGTATCTCTGGAAAAGCTCAAGCAGGAAAACCAGGTGGAGTATGTTCGCGATATTAAAGGCAGGCTGGCAAATGGTAAAATTTTCAAGCTGCCGATCTGGCGCTTATCCAGCCTGACACTCAATGAGCAATGCATTTTGAAGAATATCGAAGTGGCTGTATTTCCGGGTAACACGCGGCAATTGCTGGGTTTAAGCGCGTTAAAGAAAGCCGCGCCACTGGAAATATCTTTTGATCCTCCACAGCTAACATTAGCGCGTTGTGATCGCGTGTTATAGCATCCATTGATCCTCTCGCGAATACTGTAGCGAAAAAAGGCAAGACCAGTCACAACCGGTCTTGCCTTTGTTCAAATATCTCTCAATAAATGCGCCTGGAAAAATGTTGCCAGGTAAATGTTATTTAGTCGGTGGGTGCGGCGCCTATATGTGCTTCGTCCGGATTAATTGCAGGAACAAAACGTTCAGGCTCGGTTTCAAAGGCGCTAAACTCGGTCATTTCCAGCCGACCATCCGTGTCCTTGTCCACTTCTGTCCACTGCCTCAGCAATTGGTTTTGACCGGTTGCTTCAACAATCGTGACGTAGCCATCATTGTCACTATCTAGTTGCTAAAACGACGTCTGCCCTTGTATTTCCTCTGTTGATAATCCTTTAGCTAACACCATTGCTGCAGATGCCAAGGTATAGATTGCTTTCATAAAACACCTCCATTGAATCATGCAGACCAGCATTGTTGGCAAGATTATCCTTATTTATACTCCCGGTTACAGAAAAGGCTACTCCAATAAATAAACCCTAGTTGCCTGGTGTAAAGTGTCAACCTGGAAATGATGCGTATCAATGTATTTCTCCGGGGCATGTATAAACTGATTGAATAGAGCGAGGAGTTCCATAAAAAATACCTGATCTATTGTGTGAAACGTGTGCTGAGTAAAGTATAAAGCCAGCCTTAACATTACTCTTTCAAGGGAGATGGTTATGACCAACAGAAACAGGGAACTGGCGGAAAAGGTTGTCGCGAATTTCCGGACGTCGATAGGTAATGAAGCACGCAATGCGTTAACCGATAATGACCTGGATAATTTAACAGGCATGGTGGAAGAAGCACTGGCCGTGGAAAAGCGTGAAATTGCTGAACTAATCGAAAATATGGTGCTGAAGTTAAAGGCCGAAGCCACCACTAAAGATATTAGCCTGTAGCTACAGGCGAACTGCTGGTATCTTTTTTCTGGGTCTTCATTTTTTCCAGCGCTATTGCGCGCATGCGATATTTCTGCAGTTTGCCGGTTACGGTCATGGGAAAGTCTTCCACAAACCAGATGTATTTGGGAATTTTGAAATGGGCAATGTTACCCTTGCAGAAGTTACGTACTTCGTCTTCAGTCATGGTTTCGCCGCTGTGGAGCTGAATCCAGGCCATAATTTCTTCGCCGTAATATTCGTCGGGGATGCCGAATACTGCGACTTCGGAAATCTTCGTATGAGTAAACAGATAGTCCTCGATCTCACGGGGATAAATATTTTCCCCGCCACGGATAATCATTTCCTTCAGTCGGCCGGTAATTTTAACGTACCCTTCTTCATCCATGGTGCCCAGGTCGCCGGAATGCAACCAGCCGTTTTCGTCAATCGCCTTGTGTGTGGCATTCTCATCACCATAATAGCCTTTCATGATGTGATAACCACGAAAACAAATTTCTCCCACTTCACCTATGGGAACTGTTTGTCCAGCAGCGATATCCACGACCTTGACCTCCTGGTGGGGCAGGTTTTTACCCACGGTTTCAATGCGCCGTTCAAA
>Ga0209742_10000076_pt1 | contig 53210 bp, 55 predicted proteins | sample DeeMarSeWOR38_10_FD_187462 | JGI IMG/M metagenome (GOLD analysis project Ga0209742, IMG submission 187462) | Marine sediment microbial communities from White Oak River estuary, North Carolina - WOR-3-8_10 (SPAdes) (version 2) | ecosystem: Environmental > Aquatic > Marine > Intertidal zone >...
GTGGTGGTGCTGAGTGTGACCGAGGGCGAAGACAAGCCGGTAAAATACCCATTGATGTTTCGGGAGTGTGAGGCCGCACTCCTAAATAAGATTGATTTGCTGCCCTATCTGGAATACGACAAAGAAAAAGCGGTCGATTACATCCACCAGGTGCATCCGGGGATGCCGGTTTTTGAAATTTCGGCTAAGACCGAGGAAGGATTCGACGCCTGGATCGAATGGCTAAAAGGCAAGATTAAAGCGAAGGTCCATTAGTCCTCAGAGCAGGAGATGCATACTGTTTGCCACAAAAGGACTTGAATATCGAATATTGAATGCCGAATGTCGAATGTCGAAGTAAGGTGTTCTCCCCGTCGGTGGCCTCCGGCTCGAACGATCATTTTTATTAAACTATAAAGAAAGAGCGACACGCGGCGCAAGCGCCCGCGCTGCCTGAGCGATGCCCCACTTCGATATTGGAAATTCCTTGTTCGATATTCGACATTTATTTTCTTCAGCAGCTGATCTGTGACCCGAAAATAGCCAATATCCAATAGCCAGCCAAGCTATCCCTCCATTGCTTTCTTCCAGAAGGGCGACAGCTCCCTCAAGCGCGCGATGACGGGCGGCAATTTTTCCAGAATCACATCGATTTCCTCCTCGGTATTATAGCGGCTGAGGCTGAAACGAATGGAGCCGTGGGCAGCAGTGAACGGAACGCCCATGGCCCGCAAAACATGGGACGGTTCCAGTGAGCCAGATGTGCAGGCGGAACCCGAAGAGGCACAGATGCCGTGTTCATTCATCATCAGCAGAATCGCTTCGCCTTCCACATATTCAAAGGCAACGCTGGTGGTGTTCGGTAAACGGTTTGCCGGATCCCCGTTAACCATGGCGTTGGGTATTTTGTCCAGCAGGGTTTGCTCAAGCCTGTCCCGCATCCGGCTGATTCGCTCGTAGCCATTTTGCGCAAGATGGGCCGCCGCCAATTCAGCGGCCTTACCCAGACCGATTATCGATGCCGTATTTTCTGTGCCGCCGCGGCGGCCCCTCTCCTGGTGACCGCCGATCATAAATGGGGAGAATTTGGTGCCTTTGCGGATATAAAGCGCGCCGATTCCCTTGGGAGAGTGAAACTTGTGGCCGGAAAGCGAGAGCATGTCCACTCCGGTTTCGCCGACCTTGATGGGAATTTTGCCCACGGCCTGAACGGCGTCAGTATGAAACAAAATCCCGCGGCTTTTTACCTCCCGGGAGATTTCTTCGACTGGAAAAATCACACCGGTTTCATTGTTGCCCCACATCAGGCTAACAATCGCCGTCTCATCGCTCAGGCTATCATATAGATAGTCGATATCGAGTCTGCCGCGGCGGTCAACCGGAACGAAGGTGGCCCGATATCCCTTTTTAGACAGGGTTCCATATAGGTTTTTTACGGCGGGGTGTTCGACTCTGGAGGTCACGATATGTTTTTTGTGCGGATAAGATTCGATGGCCGCACGAATTGCGGTGCCGTCACTTTCGGTGCCGCAGCTGGTAAAAACAATCTCTTCAGGTTGCGCGCCGATCAGTTTGGCCACACTGTTTCTGGCGGCATTGATTGTTCCGGCAACGTCACCACCAAAAGAATGCATGCTGGAAGGATTGCCATAATAGGTGCTGAAATAGGGCAACATCGCATCCAGGACTTCCGGGGCGACCCTCGTTGTGGCATTGTTATCGACATAAATTACCTTCATCACTGTACCTCCTCGACCACAATTTCCGGCGATACCAGTTCCCGCAACTTGGACTCAACATAGTGTTTAAGTGTAATCGGCGATTTGGCACATGATGCGCAGGTGCCACCCATCCGCACCAGAACCCGATTGCCATCAACGTCGATTAATTCAAGCCGGCCGGCATCTTTTTTCAATGTTGGATTAATTTCGCGCTCGATGCTTTCTTCGATCAGCTTGATTTTCTGCAGATTGGTCAGGGCGGGTTTTTTTTCTTTAACCGGCAGTGCGGTGCCCAGGATGGTGTCAATGATTTCCTGGATGCGGTCATGGCAGTTGCCGCAGCCGCCCCCGGCCTTGACATAGTCAGTAACATCTTCAATGGTGGTCAGCTTGTTTTCCCGGACCACCCGTTCGATTTCACGGTCGGTGACTCCGAAACATTCGCATACGATCTCACCGTCTATCTTTTTTTCGGGTTCACCGAGATAACAGGTGATGGCCTTTTCAAGTGCATCGCGACCCATCACCGAGCAATGCATTTTTTCCTTCGGCAGGCCACCCAGATACTCAGCGATGTCTTCGTTGGTTATTTTTCGCGCCTCCTCTAAAGTCTTGCCCTTGACCATTTCGGTCAGCGCCGATGATGAGGCAATCGCACTGGCACAACCAAAGGTTTGAAAGGTGGCATCTTTAATGCGGCCGTTTTCATCGAGCTTGAAATAAAAGCTCAGGGCATCACCGCATGCGATGGATCCGACTTCTCCCACACCATCAGCGCCTTCCAATACGCCCACATTGCGCGGGTTGAGAAAATGATCTTTTACTTTATCGGTATACTCCCACATCTGATCCTCCCGTAAGCGTCTAATTATCCGGCCAAATACACCGGGTCTGAAAAATATCCACTTCAATGATAATCATCTTTTTTTAAAAGAAAAGTCAACCGCTTGAAACAAAAATCTTATAATTTCCGTTGCGATAAAAATCGCCATGGACAACATCCTGCGGATTCCTTATACTGAACCCAAGATCCGCAGCAAATAAGTGGCCGGAACAGATGTACGGGTCGCCGGTTAATTTTGAGCGCCCCTTTTAGGGGACTCGAGGACCGGCTCTTCAAGCCTTGAGGACCGGCCTTTCGGCCTCGCGGCCGAAAAATAATTGATATTTCTCCTCAAGCGGCCGCGCTCTTCAAGTGAAACGCTCTTCAAGCGCCAGCGCTCCACAGGCCTAATCCATTTTATAGGAGGTGAACCATGAACCCCACAAAACTCAGAAGAGCTGTATTTGCCGGCAGCTGGTACCCTTCAAGTGCGGCTGAATGCGAAAAAGAAATCGAAGGGTTTCTGGCCGAAGGCGAACGGTTCGATTTTCCAGCCGCACAACGGGTGGGGGGTATCGTCCCTCATGCCGGGTGGTTTTTTTCAGGGAGTATTGCATGCAAGGTGATCAGCAGTCTGAAATCCGATGAAAGCCCCGATGTATTTGTTGTTTTCGGGACGCATCTTCACCCGGATGCGCCCTGCGTGATGATGGCGGAAGGTGCATGGGAGACGCCTTTCGGTGAAATTCAGGTGGCTGAGCAACTGGCCGGCGAGTTGACCGAACAATTTTCATTTACACTTGAATCCCCCGACAGTTTCAACCAGGACAATACGATCGAGGTGCAACTTCCTTTTATCAAGTATTTCTTCAGCGAGGTAAAGATCGTTGCCATGGGTGTGCCGCCTGCCAAAAGTTCGCTGGAAATTGGCCGGGCGGTCGTCGAAATTGCCGATCATTTAAATTTACGGATTAAGGTGATTGGATCGACGGACCTGACGCATTATGGTCGCAATTATGGATTCGTATCTAAGGGAACCGGTTCACAGGCCGTTGATTGGGTGCGCCATCAAAATGATCGTCGGATTATTGACTTGATGCTGGATATGGATGCTGAAAAGGTGATTAACGAAGCCCTGGCCAGCCACAACGCCTGTTGTGCCGGTGCCGCAGCCACCGCCATCGAAACCGCAAAACACCTGGGAGCCGCTCAGGGCAAAACCATCGCCTATGCAACCAGCTACGATAAAAACCCTGGAGACAGTTTTGTTGGCTATGTGGGGATCGTTTTTTAATTCAAATTAAAAAATAATCGAGGTGGCAGCCTTTAAAGACGCTTAAATTCTTCCCCCTTATTGGTCCACCATTTGAGCTGAATCCGAAGTCACCCCTTTTTATTAAACCAGATCTGCTCTCCTCCTGTCGTTGCCGGTGAGTCATTCCAACGGTACGAGGAACACTGCAAAAGCACGACAATATCTCTAAGCTGAACATCATGCACCACGTTTCCGTCCCCTTGACCGAAACAGGCATGGTGCCGGTGACTTCGAAGTGGACATATCAAAAAAACACTGCCGGGAATTCGATGCGATCTTTGGTTGAACCTTAACAGGCTGCCACCCCGAAATTGAATGATCAATATTTAAGATTATTGAATAAGCGACGCCTCCTCATGTGATTATCTGGCTATCATACCTGATTGTTTATTTCAAGTGATCGGTTACGTTTTATGCCGCTGGCCTCTAAGTATTTTTGCCCAGGTATCCCGTAAGGTTACGGTCCGGTTGAATACCAGGTCTCCCGCTTTGGAATCCTTTGTGTCCACACAAAAATACCCCAGGCGCTCAAACTGAAAGCGGTCTCCCGGTGCGGCTGTGGCCAGACCGGGCTCTACCATGCAATTCGTCAATTTTTTCAAAGAGTTGGTGTTAATATAATCGCTAAAATCCTTTGCTTCTTCCACCGCGTTGGGGTTTTCCTTTAAAAAGAGATGATCATAGAGGCGTACTTCCGCCGCTAGCGCATGGGATGCGGAAACCCAGTGCAGCGTTCCTCTGACTTTTCGGCCATCCGGTGCATCCCCCCCACGCGTAAGGGGATCATAGGTGCAATGCAAGGCGGTCACTTCTCCTGTTTCAGGGTCTTTGACCGCATCGACACAGGTAATAAAGTAAGCATAGCGCAGCCGGACTTCCCGTCCCGGGGCCAGGCGGAAAAATTTTTTGGGCGGCTCTTCCATAAAATCATCCTGCTCGATGTACAGCTCCCGGGAGAAGGGGATTTTGCGGGTGCCCATATCCGGATCTTCCGGATTGTTGATGGCATCTAATTCCTCTACCTGATCGACGGGATAATTGTCAATGATGATCTTCAGCGGCCGCAGCACACCCATCACGCGGGGTGCAATTTTATTGAGATCTTCCCGGATGCAATATTCCAGCAGGGCAATGTCCACCATGCTGTCGGCTTTGGCGACGCCGATGCGTTCGCAGAAATGACGAATGGATTCAGGGGTGTATCCCCGGCGCCGTAAACCGGATATCGTCGGCATGCGGGGGTCATCCCAGCCGTCGACATGGCCTTCTTCCACCAGGCGGATCAGCTTGCGCTTGCTGAGCACCGTATAGTTCAGGTTGAGTCGGGCAAACTCGATTTGCTGCGGGTGGTAGACCTCCAGGCGGTCCAAAACCCAGTCATAGAGCTCCCGGTTGATTTCAAATTCCAGCGTGCAAATCGAATGGGTGATCTCTTCGATCGAGTCCGAGAGGCAATGGGTAAAGTCATACATGGGATAAATGACCCACATGCTGCCAGTGCGATAATGAGGGACTTTCTTGATCCGGTACAGGGTGGGATCGCGCATCAGCATATTGGGTGAGGCCATGTCTATCTTGGCCCGCAGCACATGCTCGCCCTCCTTGTATTCACCGGCCCGCATGCGTTCAAACATATCCAGGTTTTCTTCGATCGTGCGCTCACGATAGGGGCTGTTTTTACCGGGTTGCGTCAGGCTGCCGCGATATTCCCTGATTTGATCAGAATTTAGGCTGTCAACATAGGCCTTGCCTTTTTTGATGAGCTGGATCGCATATTCAAATAGTTGCTCAAAATAATCGGAGGCATAATATTCGCGATCCTGCCAGTCAAATCCCAGCCAGCGAACGTCCTGCTTGATGGATTCCACATACTCAACCTCTTCTTTGGCCGGATCGGTATCATCAAAGCGCAGGTTGCAAACGCCACGGTATTCTTCAGCCAGTCCGAAATTCAAACAGATGGATTTCGCATGCCCGATGTGCAAATATCCGTTGGGTTCCGGCGGAAAGCGCGTATGGACGCGCCCGTCGTTTTTACCGGCCTTGAGGTCTTCATCGATAATGTACTTGATAAAGTTAGGCGGCGGCGCAAATTCGCCATTGGTTTTCGGGGAAGCCGGTTTCGAGCTTTGAGCAGCCTGATTGTCGGTGGACTTCATAAGGGCCATTCCTTAGCCTATCAACGGTTCACATTTTCATTTAAATTAGAATGCATTTTGCAAAAAATCAAACGATTTGAGAAATCTCATCCCGGATCGCGCCGAAATATTCGGTTCTGTGAAATATTAAAAAATTTTTAAAAGGTTAGCCATGATCTTAAAAACGAAAAGGGCACCCCCCTCTTGGGTGCCCTGAGCGTGTCGAAATGGCTGAGGGACTAGGATTCGAACCTAGGTTAACGGGGCCAGAACCCGTCGTCCTGCCGCTAGACGATCCCTCAGCGTGTCATAATTATAAATAAATATAAAATATTAGCCGGCTCGTCAAGTCTATTTTTTTCTATCTTGCCGGGGGTAAGGCCGCTGGCGACTGGCTTCTGGCTACTGGCGGACAAGCTTGACGGTGACTGCTTTCAGGCAGCAGCATACTTCGGTGAGCTCAGCTGAGTCGCCCGTCTGAGCCAGCAGCCAGCGAGCCGAAGCCAGACACCCGAGCCCTTTTATGCGGACTGCTTTTCGATAAAATTGATAGCTTTTTTCAGCCTTGAGATCACGTTGCCCTTGCCCAGGATGGCGGTCACTTCGAAAATGCCGGGGCTGGCGGTCTTTCCGGTGAGGGCCACGCGCACCGGCTGGGCGATTTTTCCCAGTTTGAGGCCGGTTTGATCCATTACACTCTGAAAGGCGCTTTCCAAATTTTTTTCGGAAAAATCCTGCAATTTTTCAAATTGGCCGATCAGCAGCTGCAAAGCCTCAGCCGCCGCCGGTTTTAGAAATTTTTTGGCCGCTCCTTCTTCATAGCTGATGTCTTCGGCGAAATAAAACAGAGCATTTTCAGCCATTTCTTCCAGGGTTTTGCTGCGGGCTTGCAGCGTCGCGATTACCCGCTGCATCAAATCATTGTCCTCAACCGCTATGCCGCGTTGCCGCAAAAAGGGCTGAAGCGGGGCCACGAGTTTATCAGCAGCAGTGGCTCGAATATGATCGGCATTCAGCGATAGAAGCTTTTCCGAATCAAAAACGCCGGCCGAACGACCGATATGTTCCAGGTCAAACACCTCGATTAGTTCCTGACGGGTAAAAAATTCCTGGTCCCCATGGGACCAGCCCAGTCTGACCAGGTAGTTTAGCATGGCGTCCGGCAGGAAACCCATGTCGCGGTAGGCTGAAACAGATACAGCGCCATGGCGCTTGCTGAAGCGGCTTTTGTCGGTTCCCAGCACCATGGGCACATGGCCAAAAATCGGCAGTGAACAATCCAGCGCATGATAAATGAGTATTTGCTTGGGAGTGTTCATGACGTGATCATCTCCACGGATGACCGTGTTTACCTGCATGGTGATATCGTCAATGACCACCGCATAATTATAGGTGGGGATGCCGTCGCTGCGGCACAAAATAAAATCATCCAGTTCATCATTTTGAAAGACAATGTTGCCTTTGATCACGTCCTCGACCACGGTTGTCCCGCTTAAAGGCGATTTAAACCGGACGACCGCCCCTGGCTTTTTGGGTAGTCCTTTTTCACGACAGGTCCCGTCATATTTGGGCTTGCCGCCGCTGGCCATGGCTTTTTGCCGCATGACATCGATCTGATCGGGAGAACAGGTGCAATAGTAGGCCTGTCCTGAATTGATCAGGCGTTCCAGGTAGCTGTTATAAATATCAAGGCGTTGAGTTTGATAGTATGGCCCCTCGTCCCAGTCGATACCCAGCCACTCAAGCGAATCAAAAATGACATCTATGGCCTCCTGGGTGGAGCGTTCGGTGTCGGTGTCTTCGATCCGCAAAATGAATTTTCCTTTCATCCGGCGCGCATACAGCCAGTTGAATATGGCGGTACGCGCATTGCCGACATGTAAAAAGCCGGTGGGGCTGGGTGGAAAGCGCGTTACAACCGGGTTTGTCTTGATCTGCACATTCATTTCAGCATTTTCCTTTGCTCTAAGGCAATCTATTAGTAAATAGTTAAGTAATTCTTAAAGCGATGATTGGACAGCTATATATATAATATTTTGATTTATTAACAAATTAACAATACAAATTCATTTACAAGCAATTCTCTATACCATATGATAAATGAGTAAATCTTTGGGGCCAAGAATCCTGATGATTTATCCGATTCGGCCGCTTAGGCCCCCCATGGAAAAACGATCCCGTTTAAAAATGATTTCTGAAGGCCGGCGCAATACACTATAAATTTAATAATATTGGATAGTTGATTATAATTCAGTACCATTCTTTTGGCGGTGCATTTCCATAACACAGAACATTGCCGAGCACAAGAGATCATATGGCAAAAAATCGATGAAAACACTTGACATTCGTTTCAAGATAAATTACTAGAAGCCCACCTTTTCATATAAGCAGTTAAAATTAAAATAAATATAAATTATAATATCTTAGGAGATTACTTATGGCAGTACCAAAGCGGAAGAAATCAAAATCAAAACGCGACAAGCGACGCACTCACCAGAAACTTGCTGCAATAAATACGGCGACCTGCCCTGAGTGCGGCGAGGCCACCCTGCCGCACCATGCCTGCCCCAACTGTGGCTATTACAAGGGCCGTCAGGTCGTCGAAACCAAAGAAGATTAATCTTTTGTTCCACCGCAAAATCAAAAGGACAGAATTCAATGACCTCAGACAGGATGCCGATAAAGGGTGAACTTTATGGACTGGATCCGGAGTCCAGGCAGATGGTTCTGGATACAGTGGCACAGCTGAAAAAGCGTCTTCTGACACCGGAAAAAATCTTTGAATTTGATCGGGAAGAGATATTTCCCGAGGAGACCATTCGTGAAATGCTGGGTCCGGAAATTGGGCTGCAGCTTTTAATGATCCCTGAAGAATATGGCGGTCTGGGCGGCGGTGCCCGCGACAGTTGCGCCATCACCCGGGAAATGGCCAAGATTTGTCTGGGTATCACCACCGCCTTCTTCGCGATACAACTGGGAGCCGATCCCATTATTGTGGGGGCAACCGAAGAACAAAAACAAAAATGGCTCGGAAAAATTGCGGCCGGCGATGCTCTGGTGGCTTATGCCGTTACGGAACCCGACGCCGGCAGCAATGTCGCTTCAATAAAAACCAAGGCCGAACCGGTAAAAGACGACAGCGGCAGGATCACCGGCTACCGAATTAACGGCACCAAACAATTTATTTCAACCGGTGGTTATGCCGATTTTATTACCCTGCTGGCCAATACCCCTGAAGGCGCCACTTTTTTCATTATTGAAAAAGATACCGAGGGCTACCAGCGCGGAAAGGGTGAAGAAAAACATGGAATCCGCGCCTCAAATACCTCGCCGCTGACCTTTGCCGATGTTTTTGTGCCGGTGGAAAACGTGGTTGGCGGTGTAACCGGTCAGGGACTCAAACAGGCCAGCAAGGTATTCGGGTACACCCGCCTGATGGTGGCTTCTATGGCGCTTGGCGGTGGCGAAGCCGCGCTGGATATCGTCATCCCGTATGCCAAGGAACGGATTCAATTCAAAACGCCGCTTTCGGAAAAACAGGGTTACACCCACAAGCTGGTTGTACCGCATGCTGTTCGGCTGATGGCAGCTGCTACCTATATCGATGAGGTAGCCACAAGACTGGATGCCGGCGAGCAAGACCTCGAAGTCGAAGGCTCGATTGCCAAGCTGTTTGCAACCGAATCCGCCAATAAGGCTGCCGATGATGCCATGCAGGCTTTAGGGGGATACGGATATATCGCCGAATACGGCGTTGAGAAAATCAAAAGAGATGTCAAAATTACCTGTATTTACGAGGGCACCAGTGAAATCCAGCAAAACATCATCAGCACCTTCCGCTGGAAAAAGACACGCAAAACAAAAGGGGCGTATTACGAAGGTCTGGCAGAAGAAATGGATCGGCGCCACACACAATGCGATGATGCCGGCTGCCGCTTTATCGGCCTGGCGGCACGAGCCTTAAACAAAACCATTTTTCTGGTGGATGAAAATCGGCTGACCCGTGAACAGTATGTCATGTTTGCGGTGGCTGACATGATGATGCATGTGGAGGTGGCCGCCAGCCTGGCGCGGCGGGCGGCTGCGGTCGGCGGTGAAAATAATGCGCAGGTTGAAAAAGTATGCCTTTTCTCACGCCTGTTTGCCAATGAAATTGCTATGTTGGTATCGCACAATATCTTAAAAATTTTGCGGGGCTCCGGCGTTTTTAAGTCCGATCAGATATCGACTTTTCTGACGGAGACATCGCACGCAGCGCTGGCCGACAGCTATCAGAACATCATTCCGGACATGAACCGTGCCGCTGACATCATATTTAAACGATGACGGTTATGCGATTACCTAAATTGAACGATTGTCGAGGTTGCCGCAGCTGCAAGGCAGATATCGTTCCGCTATAGTCGCCTATGCGGAACGGCATCTAACGCAGTAGATGCGGTAAGATCGGCAATCCCCCATGGGGTTTTAAATTTTAAAAATATAAATCGATAAAATTCATTGACGATAAGATTTATTATCCCTTTTTAAAATTTAAAACGCTCATTTTAGGAGCGTGAAAGGAGGCTTTACTTGCGATTCGAAAACAAAGTGGTGATGGTTACCGGGGGGGCAGCGGGAATCGGCCGGGTCACGGCTGAAAACTTTGCCAGGGAAGGCGCCCGGATCGCGATCTGCGACGTCAACCCGGAAGCGGGTCAAGCCGCCGCAAAGGCCCTGGGCCCTGAAGCCTCCTTTGCACAGGTAGACGTTGCCAACACGAAGGCCGTGTCAGACTGGGTGGACGCCGTGTTTGATAAATACGGGCAAATTGACGTGCTGGTCAACAATGCCGGGATCACACGTGACGGTCTGATCATGCGCATGAAAGAAGAAGACTGGGATGCGGTGATCGGCGTGAACCTCAAAAGCGCATTTAACTGTATCAAGGCGGTTTCCAAGATTATGGTCAAGCAGCGCTCGGGCAGGATTATCAATCTGGCCTCGGTGGTGGGGGTAATGGGAAATCCCGGGCAGGCCAATTATGTGGCCTCAAAAGCCGGTATGATTGGTCTTACCAAAACGGTGGCCAAGGAACTCGGTGCCAGAGGCATTACCGTCAACGCTGTTGCACCGGGTTTTATTGAAACCGATATGACCGCCGTACTGTCTGATAAAGTCAAAGAGGCCATGCGTGCTACGATCCCCCTGCAAAGGGCCGGCACCCCTCAGGATGTGGCCGATGCGATTACATTCCTGGCTTCAGACCAGGCGGCTTATATCACCGGTCAGGTGATTCATGTCACAGGCGGCATGTACATGTAAAACTGACTTCCCAACGGCCATCTTTTGACCGAATACGGCGTTGCAGGAAGGAGAATACCGCTAACGCACCACATGTACGCGGCACGATTTTCTCCTCCCCGCGCCTTGTCTTCGGCCAAAACCTGGCCGTTGGGAAGTCAGTTCACAATTTGTTTTAGATCAAAAAACCTTGCGCCTTGCTGAACACAATAATTTTTTATGATCAGATGTGAAGTCCCGCTTTGAAGCGGGGCTCTTTGGCACGATCTAAACTTTTGAATCCGCTTTTTGGGGTTCTTTTATTACAATCTGACCATTAAGCCAGTTTCATATATCTTAAACTGAATGCCAAATTAAAATTATTTTTAGCCGGTTTGAGCCGGCAAGGAGGAAAATGAGATGTCTGTTGAGGAAAAAGTAAAAAAGATTATTGCTGAAAAACTGAGTGTTGATATTGCAGAGGTTGTTCCTGAAGCTTCTTTCGTAGATGATTTAGGAGCAGATTCACTGGATCTGGTTGAATTGATTATGGCCATGGAGGAAGAATTTGATACGGACATTTCCGATGAAGATGCCGAGCAAATTACCACGGTCAAGGATGCCATTGATTATATTAATGCACAGTAGGCAGCCTTTTTTTTCAATTAAATCCTTTTCAAACTATCGGCTAACTGCATTACGCTGCCGCTTAAAAAAGGAGGTCTCTTGAACAGGCGGGTCGTCGTTACAGGCATGGGTCTAATTACTCCGGTCGGAATTGGAACCGAGCAAAGCTGGTCGGCTCTTTGCGCCGGCAAATCGGGCATATCTGAAATAACCCGCTTTGATGCATCGGAACATCAGACCCGGATTGCCGCTGAAGTAAAAGGATTTAACGCCGAAGATTTCCTTCCCAGAAAAGAGGCCAGACGCAGCGAACTGTTTATCTCATATGCAATGGCAGCAACGCGGATGGCGCTGGAAGATGCCCGTTTGGAAATCAACAGCACCAATTCAAACCGTATCGGTGTCGTTACCGGCTGCGGACTTGGCGGACTTGGCATCATGGAAGACACGATTCTCAATGTTGCCACCAAAGGCCCTAAACGGGTGAGCCCGTTTTTTATTCCCATGATGATCGGCAATATGGCACCGGGTATGATTTCCATCCATTTTGGAGCCAAGGGTCCGAATTTATCGATTGCCACTGCCTGTGCGGCCGGTGCACACGCAATCGGCGACTCCTTTAAAATGATCCAAATGGGTAGCGTCGATGCCATGATCACCGGCGGAACCGAGGCGGTTGTATCAGCGACCGCTGTTGCCGGCTTCAACGCCATGAAAGCGCTGTCGACGCGAAATGATGAGCCCCAAAAAGCCTCACGGCCTTTTGATCGAGATCGCGACGGTTTTGTGATCGGTGAAGGCAGCGGGATTTTGATCCTCGAAGCTTTGGATTATGCCCTGGAAAGGGGTGCCCCTATCTATGCCGAGCTGGCGGGTTACGGGCTGACCGGCGACGGTTACCATATGACTTCGCCTTGCCCGGATGGTGACGGTGCAGTGCGCTGCATGCAGGCGGCCCTGGATGACGCCGGGATTGACGCGGCTCAGGTGGATTACATCAATGCCCATGGCACTTCTACCGAGCTCAACGATCTGTATGAATCCCGCGCGGTGAAAACCGTATTCAAAGACCATGCCTACAAGGTGGCGATCAGCTCTACCAAATCGATGACCGGCCATCTGCTGGGAGGCGCTGGCGGTATCGAGACGGTGTTCAGTGCTTTGAGTGTCTATCATGATATAATTCCTCCCACCATCAATTATGAAAATCAAGCAGAAGAGTGCGATCTGGACTATGTGCCCAATGTCGCCCGCCAGGCCCCGGTCAACGTCGCCATGACCAATTCTTTCGGCTTCGGTGGAACCAACGCCACCCTGATTTTGAAAAAATACATCGATCAATAGTATCCTTTGATCTTCAAGCTCAGAGAACAGAAGACAGAAAACAGAGGACAGATGAAAAAACTGCAACAAGCCCTCTATCTGAACTCTGTCTTGTGACTTCGATTGACTTTATCGGTGCATGCATGTGACTGATCCAGCTGAATGGCAAGGCATCCTCGACCTTGCCATTTTTTTGCTTGCGGTAATAGGGTTTGATCGATATTATTCAAATTTAATTTTTTATCAGTGGGCCGGTATACCCTCGTTGGGTTTTTATTCACGGGATAAAATATGCAAGTGGAGAAAGTTAGTTTTATGATACCTGATGATTCTCGACCTTCCTGGGAAGATTATTTCATGGATATAGCGAATCTCGTCGCCAGGCGGTCAACCTGTCTGCGGCGGGCCGTGGGAGCGATTATTGTAAAGGATAAACGGATACTGTCAACCGGCTATAACGGGGCTCCCACAAATGTTCGCCATTGCATTGAAACGGGGTGTTTGCGCGAAAAATTAGGGGTTGAGTCCGGTAAGATGCATGAACTGTGCCGCGGCATTCATGCGGAACAAAATGCCATTATCCAGGCGGCTTATCATGGTGTATCGCTAAAAGGCGCCAGTGTATTTTGCACCAATTTGCCCTGTTCAATATGCGCAAAGATGATCATTAATGCAGGAATTGATAAAATTTACTATCGCTCGGGTTATGCAGACGAACTGTCGAAGGATATGTTGCAGGAAGCCCAAATTGAGCTGATCCATCTTGAAACCAAACTGCAGGGAGAAGATTCATGAAGTGTCCATATTGTGGGGAGATCGACAATAAAGTCATCGATTCCAGGTTGAGCAAAGACGCCAGCGTTATTCGCCGCCGCCGAGAATGCATCGTATGCAGCCGCCGATTTACAACCTACGAGCACATCGAAGAAATTCCGATTATGATTGTAAAAAAAGACGGCCGGCGCGAAGTGTTCAACCGGGAAAAAGTGCGCTCCGGCCTCAAAAAAGCTTGTCAAAAACGTAACATCAGCGTCAATGTGATTGAGGAATTTATTGATGATCTGGAACGGGATCTCAGAGAGACAGGCGAAAAAGAAATATCCGCCTCCTTTGTCGGAGAAAAAATTATGACGATGCTTCATGAGCTCGATGATGTGGCTTATGTGCGCTTTGCCTCGGTCTACCGCGAATTTAAGGATGTCAATGACTTTGTCTCCGAGCTCAAAACCCTGCTCAGTAATCAGAAGACAGAAAACAGATAGCAGAATACAGAAGACAGCAGACAGGAGGCAGATGACAAGCCGCAGATATCGCTGTTAACGTGTTGAATCTAATCTGATTTCTGTTATTTGACCTCTGACTTCTGGACCCGATTATGATGGATCACGAATACTTTATGAAAATGGCCTTGAACCTTGCAAAAAAAGGTCAGGGCTATACCTCGCCCAACCCGATGGTCGGCGCCGTCATTGTCAAAAACGGCAAGGTGCGAGGAAAGGGGTACCATCAATTTATCGGGCAGCCGCATGCCGAGATCAATGCCATTGAGGATGCCGGCACGCGGGCCAGAGGTGCCACGCTGTATGTCAATTTAGAACCCTGCAATCACACGGGGAGAACACCGCCGTGCACGCGTAAGATTATTGAAGCCGATATTAAACGCGTCGTGGTGGCGATCAAAGACCCGAATCCGATCGCCGGTGGCGGATGCGGCTATTTAAAGAAGCACGGCATTGAAGTATTAACAGGTGTATGCGAAAACCAGGCGGCGAAGCTCAACGAAGCCTTTCTTAAGTATGTGAAGACAAAGCTCCCCTTTGTGATCGTCAAATGCGCTGCCACCCTGGATGGCCGGATCGCTACCCGAACCGGTGATTCGAAGTGGGTGACGGGGGAAAAGGCACGCAGATATGTGCACCGGCTGCGCCATGCGGCTGATGCCATTTTGGTGGGCATCGGCACGATTCAGACCGACAATCCTCGCCTGACGACGCGTTTGGATTCGAAAAAGGGCGCAGATCCGACGCGAATTGTTTTGGATACCCATCTATCGATCTCTCCGGATGCCAGAATATTGAAGCTGGATTCCAATTCTGATACGATCCTTGTTACAGGCCGCAGCGTCTCTGAAGCCAAAAAGAAAAGGGTTGCAAAGAAAGGGATTCGCCTGATCGAACAACCGCTTAAAAATCGTCAAATTGATCTGAAGTCCTTGATGGTTCAACTGGGCTCAATGGGGATGACCAGCCTTTTAGTTGAAGGCGGCAGTCGCGTGATTGCCTCTGCATTTAGCAGCGGTATTGTCGATAAAGCCCTCTTTTTTTATGCGCCCAAAATTTTGGGAGGCGATGACGGCAAGCCCATATGCCGGGGACCGGGGCCGCAGCTGATGAAAGACTGCATCAGGCTCAAAAATATCCGCCTCCGCAGATTCGACGATGATGTTATGATTGAAGCCTATATTGAAAAACAGTGATTCGGACTTATCTTTTTCAAAAACGATGCCGGATTTAAATTATGTTTACAGGAATCATTGAAGGTCTGGGAATCATTGAGGCCATGCGATCTGCCGGTCAGGGAAAGCGGTTGACGATTGAGGCGGATTTTGTTCTGGATCAAACCAAGATCGGCGACAGTATCGCGGTCAACGGTGCCTGTCTGACGGTTGTAAAAATTAGCGGGAAAAAGTTTGAAGCGGATCTTTCTGCCGAGACGCTGGCAGTGTCCACTTTTAACAAAGCAAAGCGGGGTGACCGTCTAAACCTTGAAAGAGCGATGCGATTGTCCGATCGCATTGATGGGCATCTGGTTTCAGGTCACGTTGATGGTATCGGCGTCATTAAAAAGCTTGAGAAATCAGGAAATAGTATTATGGTGACTGTGTCCGTTCCGGAGGCCCTTTCGCGATACATGATCCACAAAGGCTCGGTTGCCATAGATGGTATCAGTTTGACCATCAACGCCTGCGAGCCCGAAAGCTTTGCGGCCAGTATTATTCCGCATACCGCCCGCTTGACGACGATTGGAATGAAAAAAGAGGGAGACCCGGTTAATATCGAAACCGATATGATCGGCAAATACGTCGAGCGCTTCACCGGAGGCGCATCGATGAATAATGGCGAAAAAAAGCAGATTGCTTCTGGTATTGATATGGAATTTTTAGCCAAATCCGGATTTTTATAGCATAAAAAAATTTTTAGGCTTAATTTTAATTTCTTTGAACTTCATGGAAAAACTTTTCTTACCACGAAAACACGAAATCTAAGAAGGCACGAAATTTATATTATTTCCTTTTCGTGTTTTCAATCTTTCGTGCTTTCGTGATTAATTAATCTTTTTTGGTTCCGGCGTGTCCGGGTTAGGAGATCAACAACCCATGCCACAACTGACAATTGAACAGGCCATTAGAGATATCAAAGATGGCAAGATGGTCATTCTTGTCGATGATGAAGGCCGTGAAAACGAGGGGGACCTCTGTATTGCGGCTGAAAAGGTGACGGCAGCAGCCATCAACTTCATGGCCAAATATGGTCGGGGCCTTATTTGTCTGGCAATGACTGCTGAGAAATGTGATTCGCTAGACCTGCCGCCGATGGTTGACAACAACCAATCACCCTATGGTACGGGCTTTACCGTTTCAATTGAAGCCCGCTGCGGCGTGAGTACCGGAATTTCAGCTCATGACCGCGCCACCACCATTTTAACGGCGGTTGCCGCTGATTGTCGCCCCCGGGACCTGGTTCGACCGGGTCATGTTTTTCCGTTAAGAGCGAAAACCGGCGGAGTGATTGTTCGGGCCGGGCAGACTGAAGGCTCGGTGGATCTTGCCCGTTTGGCCGGATTGACACCGGCGGGAGTGATTTGTGAAGTTATGGACGAGGACGGGACAATGGCGCGTATGCCGGCGCTGGAAGAGTTCAGTGAAAAACACGGGGTTGGTATCTGCACCATTGAAGATTTAATCGAGTACCGTATGCGGACTGAATCCTTTGTTCACCGGTCGGCAGAAACAATAATCCCCACCTCGATCGGCGGCGAATTTAAAGCCATTGTGTATGAAAATGATGTTGATAATCTTTTGCACATTGCGATGGTTAAAGGCGAAATTGATTCTGCGAAACCGGTACTGGTACGGGTGCATTCTGAGTGCCTGACCGGAGATATTTTCGGTTCTCTGCGCTGCGATTGTGGGCCGCAGCTTCAGCGGGCCATGGAAATGATTGAAGAGGAGCAAAGCGGAGTGCTGCTTTATATTCGACAGGAGGGCCGTGGTATCGGACTTGTCAACAAACTCAAGGCATACGCCCTTCAGGACCAGGGGCTGGATACCGTCGAGGCGAACCAAGAGCTTGGATTTAAGCCGGACATGCGCAATTACGGAATCGGGGCGCAAATCCTGGTTGATCTTGGTGTTCGCAAAATGAGGCTGATGACCAACAATCCTAAAAAAATCGTGGGCCTTGATGGGTACGGGCTCAGCATTATTGAACAGGTTCCGATTGAAGTCCCCTCCAATGAGCACAATAAGTGTTACCTGGAGTGTAAAAAGCTAAAAATGGGGCACCTGCTGAACTTTGATGCGGTACCTTGAGGAACCCGGGACAAAAAAGCCGTTAAAATGAAAGGAGCTTTTATGGCCAAGACTCTTGAAGCTCATTTAAATGCAAAAGGAAAAAAGTTTGCTATTGTGGTCAGCCGGTTTAATGATTTTATTACCGAAAAACTTTTAAGCGGTGCGCAAGACGCGCTGGTGCGCTCCGGTGCCAAAGACAGTGATATCCAGGTCGTCAGGGTCCCCGGTTCTTTTGAGATCCCGCTGGTCGCCAAAAAAATGGCAAAAAAGAAAGAACTGGACGCCATTATCTGTCTGGGGGCGGTCATACGCGGCGCAACCCCTCATTTTGATTACGTCAGCGCCGAAGTGTCCAAAGGCATTGCCCAAGTCAGCCTGGAGTCTGAAATACCGATTATTTTTGGCGTCATCACCACCGATACCATTGAACAGGCCATCGAGCGCGCCGGTGCCAAAGCCGGCAACAAGGGTTGGAGTGCCGCTATGGCTGCTGTTGAAATGGCGAATCTGCTGGAATTGGTGGGTTAGTTTCAGCCATGGGGGTCCGTCGCAGAGCGCGTGAGTTGGCCATGCAGGCGCTCTTTTATATGGATGCCAATCAGAACGCATCGTCCCAGATGCTGGAACGCTTTTGTGAGAATTTTACCCCGCCTCAAAAGGCACGGCCATTTTTCATGAAACTGGTAAACGGGGTTTTAAAGGCCGGACCTCAAATCGATGCCCTTATAGAACGCTTTTCCAAAAATTGGAGCATGCAGCGTATGGCCCGTGTGGACCGCAATATCATGCGGGTCGCCGTTTTCGAGATGCTGTTTTGCCCGGATATACCGCCAAAGGTTTCCATCAACGAAGCCATTGATATCGGGAAAAAATTTGGCACCGAAGATTCCGGGGCATTTATTAACGGAATCGTTGACAGCATCCGCATTGCGATTGAAAACGGAGAGGTGCAAGTTCAACCACTTGAAATTAATACTGATTAATATCGAATATCGAAGTGCGGATTGTTGGAAGCTTTAAATGTCTAAGATTGTTTTTTTAATTCCGATTTCCACATTCCAACTTCCCACTTCAAACCACACTGGAGGCTGATTCGATGATCATCAAAACGTTACCTGTGGGGCCGATTATGGCGAACTGTTTTGTGGTGGGATGCAAAGAAACTTTAGAAGCGGCGGTTATCGATCCAGGCGATGAGGCTAAAAAGATTCTGGGTTTGGTGGCCGAATTGGATTTAACCGTCAAATTCATTATCAACACCCATGGTCACTTTGATCATGTCAGCGCTAACAAAGGCGTCAATGCGGCCACGAAGGCACCGATTTTAATCCATGCGCTGGATGCGCCGATGCTGGAACAAATATCCGCCAGTGCGGCCAACTGGGGCCTTTCAGCGGAAAACTCGCCTTCCCCTGACCGCACCATCGATGATGGGGATACCATTACCTTCGGGAAAATTACCTTTAACGTCATCCATACCCCGGGGCACACGCCGGGCGGCATTTCTCTTTTTGCCGATGGCCGTGTTTTTGTGGGTGATACGCTATTTGCCGGCTCAATCGGGCGAACCGATTTTCCGGGAGGCGATTTCAAGACGCTCAAAACCAGTATTCAGAATAAATTATTTAGGCTGGGAGATGATGTCCGGGTATTCACAGGGCATGGCCCGGAAACATCCATCGGCCGGGAAAGACAGCATAATCCGTTTGTGGGTGTCAATGCGATGTACTAGAAGTGGTTTCAAATTCCCATCTCCCCGCTTAAAGAAGCGGGATTTCGCATCTATTTGAAAGATGATTTAAGGGGCTCAAAAGGCTCCAATGGCTGCGTTGTCACGCCTTGCTGAGCACCTTAATTTTAAAAGATCAGAAGCGAAGTCCCGCGGCCCAGCGGGGCCCTTGAACCTGATCTGGAATTTTGAAACCACTTCTATTGTCAGATAACAGAGGTCAGAAGACAGTCGGCCCCTCGTCGTCTGTCATCTGTTTTCTGTGCGCTGTCCTCTGTGTCTGCCTGACACCTTTGTTCAGGTAATTAGATGCGCGCAACCGATGAAATGATAATCTGCAATCCGCAATTAATTTACGCTTCCGCAGTTTTATACTCGAAACCCTGACGCTTCAGCACATCATAGTAAATCATGATCTGCTTGATATAGCGGATGGGTTCGTTACCCCGGCAAAAGCCATACCTGGCCTTCTGGTAGTATTTTTTGTATCTTAACAAAGGGAGGGTTTCGGTAAGAGACTCCCATTTGTTCGGGTCAAGTCCCTTCTTTTTTGCTAGTTTGCGGGCATCTTGTATATGGCCCTGCCCGATATTATAGGCTGCCAGAGCGATCAGCAGCCGGTCATGTCCCTTGGCGGTTTCAAAGTGCTCAAATAAATTTTTAAGATGCTGCACACCGGCATTAATGTTTTCCACCGGATCGAATAGATCGTCGATCCCCAGGCTTTCACCGGTGGAAGGCATAATTTGCATCAGCCCCCTGGCGCCGGCGTGGCTTTTAGCCCAGGGATTCAAGTGGGACTCCTGATAGATCTGGGCGGCAATCAGTCGCCAGTCGAATCCATGTTTTTTGGCGGCGGCCTTGATAAACGGGCTGAAGCGGGAAAGTTTGGCTTTCACCCGCTGGTGAAATGCCTCTAAATCCACATAATCAAAATCTTCCCGGTCTCCATAGTATTTATTGTAAATTGAATCGAATTTGCCGCTTTCTTTAATTACTTTAAAAAAGGCGTTGATGCTTGCGAGCAATTCGAAAGATTTCGGATACACGGCCCAGCCCAGCTGTAATGGGTCGTTAATCGATCCCGTGGGGACAACCCCCGGAAAGTTCCGCCGATTGATTGAAATGATGTTGCTGTTGGCAATCGTAAAATCGATTTCTTCATCAGCCACTTTTTGAATCAGCTCTTCGGTTGGCAGGTCATCATGCAGCCGGATCGCCAGATCGATCCCCTGACCCTTGAGCGCGACAAGTCGATGCTGATAAGAGGTTCCTTTTCTGATATCAACGGTTTTACCTGAAAGATCTGCTGCATTTTTTATGTTTGAATTTTTGCGATGGGCAATAATTTGCTGCGCGACCTCCATATATCCGTCTGAAAATGCGACCTCAGTTTGCCATTCCGGAATAATCGGAGTGCTGGCGGCGATAAACGCTGCCGACCCCTTGTTTAAGGCCGCAACCATATCTTCCCAGCGATCAACAACCTTTACCTGCAGACGGACACCCAGATGTTCGGCAAAAGCCTGCGCGATTTCATACTCAAAACCCATGGGTTGATCCCGGTAAAGATAGTAGCAATGAGCGTTATTGCGAGTGACGATCGTTATTTCACCGGTTTTTTGGATTCTTTGCAGGGTCACGAACTGGTATGATTTGATAACCGGGCTGAACAGATAGTACCCAATAACTATCCAGATGATCAGGATCGTTATCTGAAAACCGGTTTTTTCCTTTAAGATATTTTTAATTGCCGATCCGTCCACAACATCGCGCCCTTCTGTATACAAATATTATCGACGCAAATGCATACAATCTTAAATTCCATCGGGTTAAAATGCACCCAGCTGGCAGGGTTTAACTTTGATTTTGAGCTGCTCGCAAATTGAGCTCACAATCATTTTGGAAACATCAAAGCGGCGGGCAATCTCCCAGGCGTCTTCACAGGAAAGCTTGCCGTCGACCCATGCATCCCGGATGGCACTTTCCAGATCCGGATTTTCGGCTGCCTTGGGTTTGACAATCTTTTTTTGCGGCGTATAACCGAATAGTCCCAGCTGGCATTTAACCAGCATGATTTCCAACAAATCAGCCGTTTTCCCCACTTCCGCCGGTGAAACATTCAGTTCAACGGCAATTTTAAATGCCACCGCACAGGGCAGCTCATTGCCCTTGGCCCGGCGGTTAATATGATCTTTGATTTTTTCATTCATGGGGGTTCTGGATTCATGTTTTTGGGCAAATTTTTTGCCTTTTTCACGCTTCATTTTCGACTCCTATGGGGTAATGGATAATGGATATGCAGTGCTATTTTGCTTGAATTATCGACATTCGTCTGTTAGTGTAAGATGTTTAAACCACACGGGATTTTTTGTTAAGATATCGTCCGGGTGAACGGAGAGCAAGAGCCGGTTTCGGTTTTGAGCACATTTTCCCGGGCTTAATGAATACGCATAGGGCTTTTGGATTTCAGATCGCTTTACAGATCATTTGATACGCATTAGCTTTGCAATGAAACCTAAGACAGAGAACCGGCTGCAGCGGCAACAAAAGCTTCAGAGCAGTATACCATATTTTAATTGGGTTTTCCAAACCGAATGCTTTGCATCCGGTTTCACCGCGTTGTTTTCAACGATCGGGGCACGTCGCGCCCCTGTCTTTTACCGCCCTTGGCGCTAAAATTCAAGCCACCCGCTGTGCGGGTGGTCGTTGATTCATGGGAAAATAAACATTTTTATGAAGATTTCAAAGATTAAGCGTAAAAAAACGCGCCAGATAACCATCGGTAAGGTAAAAATTGGCGGTTCGGCACCCATTGCGGTGCAATCCATGACCAACACGCCAACACAGGACATCGCCGCAACCGTTGCCCAGATTATGCGGCTGCAGGAAGCTGGCTGTGAAATTGTGCGCGTTGCCGTGCCGGATCAGGAGGCGGCTGAAGCGATATCGGCGATTAAAAACCAGATCGATATCCCACTGATTGCGGACATTCATTTCAACTACCGGCTGGCCATTGCTGCCGCAAAAGCCGGTGCGGATGGTCTCAGGTTAAACCCCGGCAATATTGGTGGCCTTAAAAAGGTCAAAGCCGTCGTGGATTGTGCCAAGGATTATAACCTTGCCATCCGCATCGGGGTCAATTCCGGCTCCCTTGAAAAAGAAATTCTTAAGAAATATAATGGCGTTACTGCGGCCGGCATGGTGGAAAGCGCTCTGCGCCACGTGGAATTGCTCAAATCTTTGGACTTCCACCAGATAAAGATCTCCCTCAAAGCTTCAGATGTCCGGCGCACTCTGGAAGCGTATCGGCTCCTGTCTGCAACATCCGACCTGCCGCTGCATGTCGGTGTAACCGAGGCCGGTACCCTTTTTTCGGGTATTGTTAAATCGGCCTTGGGGATCGGGATGCTATTGGCCGAAGGCATTGGCGACACCATCAGAGTTTCACTGGCGCGCGATCCGGTGGAAGAGGTGCGCGTGGGATTTGAAATCCTGAAGGCACTTGACATTCGCCGGCGCGGGCCGGAAATTATCGCCTGTCCCACCTGCGGACGCTGCAACATTGCGCTTTTCGACATCGTCGAGCAGGTGGAAAAAGCGCTGATGAACACCAAGGAGCCGCTAAAGATCGCCATTATGGGGTGTGTGGTCAACGGACCGGGAGAAGCCAGGGAGGTGGACATCGGCATCGCCGGCGGGGACGGAAATGGCGTGCTGTTCCGAAAGGGGAAGGTGGTCAAAAAATTTGCGCAGGACAAACTGGTGGATGTTCTGTTGCATGAAGTGAATGAATATGTAAAAGATCTCAACAGCGGAAAACGGCACACCTGATATTGGATTTGATTTGGTTTTCCAAAGCGGGTGCTCGGCCCCCGGTTTCACCGCGTTTTTTTCAACGACGGGGGCAATTCGCGCCCCTGTCTTTTACCGCCTGTAGCGGTAAAATCCAAGCCACCCGCTGTGCGGGTGTTTGTTGACTGCAGCGAAAGGGAAGACATGGCCCAGCAAGTGAAAACAGCGATTTCACCGACACGCAATGAAGATTACCCGGAATGGTACCAGCAGGTCATTAAAGCCTCGGATCTGGCCGAGCGCTCACCGGTCAGAGGCTGTATGGTCATTAAACCCTGGGGCTACGCCCTCTGGGAAAACATTATGCAGGCCATGGATAGTTTGTTCAAGGCCACCGGCGTAAAAAACGCCTATTTCCCCCTTTTTATTCCTTTAAGCTTTCTTGAAAAAGAGGCCGAGCATGTTGAGGGCTTTGCCAAAGAATGTGCGGTGGTGACCCATCACCGACTTGAAAAAGGCTCCAGCGGCGGCCTTGAGCCCGCCGGTCCGCTGGCCGAACCCCTGGTGGTGCGTCCGACCTCCGAGACCATTATCGGGGATTCATTTTCCAGATGGGTGAGCAGTTATCGTGATTTGCCGATATTGATCAACCAATGGGCCAATGTGGTGCGCTGGGAAATGCGTACCCGCATATTTTTACGAACCAGTGAATTCTTGTGGCAGGAAGGGCACACGGTGCACGCTACGGCCGAAGAGGCCCTCGAGCGAACCCGCATGATGCTCGATGTCTATACCACCTGTGTTGAGGATTATCTGGCGATGCCGGTTATCCAGGGGCGCAAGTCCCCGGCGGAACGCTTTCCGGGGGCGGTGGACACGCTCAGCATAGAAGCCATGATGCAGGATCGAAAAGCGTTGCAGTCCGGCACATCGCATTTTCTGGGTCAAAATTTTGCCCGCGCTTCCGAGATAAAATTCCAATCCGCCGCTGAGACCGAGGAATATGCCTGGACCACTTCTTGGGGCTCATCCACCCGGATGATCGGCGGGCTGATCATGACTCACGGGGATGATGACGGTATTATTTTGCCGCCCAAAGTGGCGTCCGCCCATGTGGTGCTTTTGCCCATCATTCGGACACCTGAGGATCGGCAAGCGGTGATGGATTTTTCCGAAAAATTGGCCCGGGAATTAGGAACAAAAATTTACCACCACCGAAAGGTGGTGGTTGAAATTGATGACCGTGAAATTGGCGGCGCCCGCGGCTGGGATTGGATTAAAAAAGGGATCCCATTGCGGGTTGAGATCGGGCCCAGAGATATCGCCCAGAATTCGGTTTTTGTCGGTCGGCGGGATCAAGCACCGCATGAAAAGAAAGCCATCGGCCGCGATCAATTTGTGAGCGGAATAGGCGCCATCCTCGATGAGATCCAGGACAATCTTTTCCAGCGGGCGCTGGCTTATCGCAAAGAACACACCGTTGCCATTGAAGATAAAAAGGCATTTTACAATTTTTTTACCCCGCAAGATGAGGAAAAACCCGAGATCCATGGCGGCTTTGCCCTCTCCGGCTGGTGCGGATCGGCTGGGTGCGAATCAAAGATAAAGGAAGATCTTGCCGTAACCATTCGCTGCATTCCTTTTGATAGCGAGAACGATCAGGGCCGCTGCATATGTTGCGGCAAGCAAAGCGATGGTCAGGTTGTTTACGCAAAGGCCTACTAGAAGCCGTCTTAATAAATAGTAGGCCGTCTTCGAAGACAGGGAAAAGTTCTAAAGGTGCTCTAGAGTAAGAAGTGCCCAAAATGCTAAAATGATCTAAAGTGCCTAACGTTATGGTTTCGCTGCGCGCCATCTTTTATTATATATGATAGAATTCCTCAATTTTGGGCATTTTAGATCATTATTAATTTTAGCCATTTGCGCCAATAACCCATAACAAATAACGAACGACCTGCATTGATCCGGATAAACGATATAGTCGACAAGGTCAGCGATTACGTACCCGATGCCGAGCTGGACATCATCGAGCGCGCTTATATTTATTCAGCGCGGGTCCACGAAGGCCAGGTGCGGTTATCCGGAGAACCTTATCTGTCCCACCCCCTTGAAGTTGCCGGTATCCTTGCGGACATGAAATTGGATCCGGAAAGCGTTGCTGCCGGTCTGCTGCATGACGTCATCGAAGACACGCCCGCCACTCCCGAAGAAATCAAAGATCTGTTTGGTCCGGAAGTATGGCATATTGTCTCTGGAGTTTCCAAGCTCAGCAGTCTGTCTTTTGGCAGTTCCCGGGCCCGTCAGGCCGAAAGCATCCGCAAGATGTTTTTAGCCATGGCTGATGATATTCGGGTCATTCTCATTAAACTGGCAGATCGGTTGCATAATATGCGCACCCTGCAGTTTCACAGTGCCGGCAAAAGAAAGGAAATTGCCAAGGAAACACTTGATATTTATGCGCCGATTGCCGCCCGCCTGGGAATTTATTGGATTAAAAATGAGCTCGAAGAATCATCATTCAAATACATCCAGCCGGAGGAATATGCGCGGATAGATAGTCTTCTCAGCAATTCCAAGACTGACCGTGATAAATACATTGAACAAGTAAAAAGCCACATCAAAAAGGCAATGGATGCCGCCAGTTTACAGTGCGAGGTGCTGGGTCGCAATAAAAATGTTTACAGCATCTATAATAAAATGATCTCGCAGAACCTTCCTTTTGAGGAAATTTATGACATCATTGCCTTCAGAATCATTTTGAATACCGTACCCCAGTGTTACGAGGCGCTGGGGCTGATCCATTCGCTGTGGAAACCCATTGATCATAAATTTAAAGATTACATCGGGCGTCCCAAAACCAATATGTACCAGTCGTTACACACGACCGTCATCGGACCGGTCGGAGAGCGCATTGAAATTCAGATCCGCACCTGGGAAATGGACAGGGTGGCTTCATCCGGAATCGCAGCTCACTGGGGCTACAAAGAGGGGCGGCACCTTGATGAAAATGTGAGCCGCAAATTTGCATGGATACAGAATCTCATAGAAAACCAGGAAAATTTTTTAGATCCCGGCGAGTTTTTGGAGAATGTGCGCATCGATCTTTTCCCCGATGAAGTTTATGTTTTCAGCCCTCGCGGTGAAGTCAAAACGTTGCCGCGCGGTGCGACGCCGGTTGACTTTGCTTATCTGATCCACACCGAGGTGGGGAACCAATGCACCGGCGCAAAGGTCAACGGCCGGATGGTACCGTTGCCCTATGAGTTGAAAACCGGAGACATTGTTGAAATCATTACCTCCAAGAATCATCACCCGAGCAAGGATTGGCTCAATTTTGTCAAAACGGTTAAGGCCCGCTCAAAAATCAGGCACTGGATCAAGATCCAGGAAACGGAACGCAGCCTCACATTGGGCAGGGAAATGTGCGAAAAGGCCTTCCGCAAGGAGCGCCTGAATTTTAATGCCCTGGTCAAATCCGAAAAGATGATGCAAATTGTCGAGCAATTTGGTTTCAAGGCTGTTGATGACCTGATCGCCAATGTGGGTTACGGAAAGATTACGCCCCTCCAGGTGCTGCGCAAGTTTGCTCCTAAAATCGATGAAGAGGAAATTGATGTATCGATTATTGACAAATTGATGGGGCGGGTCAGAAAGAAAAAACCCAAAGCCGGCGTGCTGGTAAAAGGCGTGGATGACATTCTGATCAAGTTCGGCAAGTGCTGCCAGCCGGTACCCGGAGACCCCATTGTGGGTTACATCACCCGGGGCTTTGGCGTCACCGTTCATCGTACGCATTGTGTCAACGCGCTGAGGATGAATCCAGAAAGACAAATCGAGGTGGCCTGGAGTGAGGAGGTCACCGAAACCTATCCGGTTAAAATCAGAATCATTTCCCAAGACCGGTTAGGTTTGCTGGCTGATTTGGTTGGCAATATCAGCAAGTTCGGCGCCAATATTCTGAACGCAAAAACCGAGACACGGGAAAACAAAGTCGTTGACAGTTTTTTTACGATCGGAGTAGAGGACACCAACCATTTAGAGAAGATTTTAGCCGCTGTCAAAAAGGTTAAACACGTGCAGGAGGTTAAGCGGATCGGCTAGGGTGCTTTGACAACATTGCCGGATTTAATGCAGCTGGTGCAGACCATTATTTTTTTAACTCGGCCGTTGGACATGTGGCGTACGCGTTGCAAATTTGGATTGAAACGGCGTTTGGTCACATTGTGTGCATGGCTGACATTGCTTCCCACCATGGGTTTTTTGCCGCATATTTCACATACTTTTGCCATTTCAGATTCTCCTTATTCTTCAGGCAGTTGCTGACCGATTGGCATTTCATCTTTTGTTTTCGAATTGAAGCCTGCGTTTCTACACCAAATCACGGCGCCTGTAAAGCTTTTTTTAAGCAACCCAATTTTACTGAGATTGTTCCTTGGCGATGGAGGCTTCACACTTGGCGATGTATTCAAGCGCCTTTTGATGATATCCAACATCAGGGTAGTCAGAAATGACCGTCATGAATCGGTGCAATGCGGCTTTGTAATGTTTGCTTTTGTAATAAAAAACGCCGACTTCATAAGCATGTCCAGCCAGGCTTCTTTGGGCGGTTTTGATGTGCTCGGCGGCCCGGGGCGAATATTGATCCCGGGGGTATTGTTTTATCAAGCGTTGAAAGGTATCCAGCGCTTTTTGAGCTGAGGTCTGGTCTCGATCCGTCGTATCGATGCGGTCGTAATAACATCGCCCGATCTGATATATGACATAAGGGATCGCCTCGTTGCGCGGGTGGAGCTGTTCAAAATTTTCATAGGCAAAGATGGCTTCCTCATAATCCTCAAGATGATAATGTGCATCCGCGATCTTTAATTCGGCCAAAATGGCATATTTTGAAAAAGGATAATAATCTTTGAGTTTTTGAAATTTTTCAATCGATTTATTGTACCTTTCTTTTTCGTAGGCCTCCATTCCTTCCCAGGCCAGATCCTGGGCGGTACTTTCTTCCTTGGTACCAAAAAGTTTATCAAACTGATCTCCAATCGAGGTGCATCCGCTCGTAACCAGCAGGGTAACCAGACTTATGGTGAGGATGTGCCGCATGAGTCTTAAACTTTTTTCAAATATCCAAAATCACAAGGTTTTTATGCTTAAATATCAGGTAATTTTATTTAAAGCTTCTTCCAATTTGGATTTTGCCACCATGCCGGTGATTTGCTCCACGACGTCGCCATTTTTGAAGAAGATCAGCGTGGGAATTGCCTTAATGCCGTATTTGCTGGGAGTAACCGGGCTGTTGTCAACATTGCATTTTGTGAATTTGACTTTATCGCCGAAAGTATTGGCCAGATCTTCAACCATGGGTCCAATGGCTTTGCAGGGACCGCACCAGGGCGCCCAGAAATCCACCATCACCGGTTTTTCCGCCTGTAACACCTCCGCTTCGAAATTTCCATCATCTATATCCATGATTCCTTCTGCCATGATTTTTCATCCTTTCCTTGTCAAAATTAAACAGTGGTTCAATAATAGTGATATGCGATTATATTGTCAACCTTGGCCGATCGTCCGGCAATCCGCCGTCCCCACTTCTAAATCCGGTCTGCGAGTTTGCCGCACTGATCGTTGTTCATGCGAGTCCCTTCATTGAAAATCGAAAAACGGTTATAGTGAAAGTTGGCGTTACTGTCAATTGAAACCAATAGAGATTTATACCGCCAAAAATTTTAGCATTGATTTGAACGGCGGTTTTTGGCAACCTTAAATCGTCTTTATACCTTGACAATACACCGGCGGAAAGGCGTTGAGAATGGGAAACATGATTCGTGTCGGGGCACTTATTTCAGGGGGCGGTTCAAACCTGCAGGCCATTATTGATTCCTGCATCAATGGTAAAATTAACGCACAAATGGCCTTCGTCGGATCCGACAATCCCCAGGCTGAAGGCCTTAAACGGGCAAGAAAGTATAAAATTCCATCATTTGTTGTTGATTATGCTTCGATTATTCGTCGGTTCAAAGCAGATCCGGCAACGGCCCTGCTGCCGGCTGATTTTGACTATGAGGATATTCTTGCCAGGCAATCCCTTGCCCGGGGGCAGGATGATTCCGAAAGCGTTAAATTCTTTTTATTCAGTCGGGTGATTGCCGAAGCCCAGCTGTTATCTGAAATGAAAGCTTTTCCGTTTGACCTGCTGGTGCTGGCAGGATTCATGAGAAATCTGACGCCGTATTTTATTGATCGGGTAAACCGGAATCGGAAAAACCCCCGAATCATGAACATTCATCCGGCCCTGCTGCCTTCATTTCCCGGCGTGGACGGATACGGCGATACGTTTCGTTACGGCTGCAAAGTTGGCGGATGCACCGTGCATTTTATCGATTACGGCGAGGACACCGGACCGATAATCGGTCAGCGGGCCTTTCCGATTACGCCAGATGATACACTGGATTCCATCCGCCAAAAAGGTCTGAAGCTGGAATGGGAGCTTTATCCTGAATGCGTCCAGATGTTTGCCGATGGCCGTTTAAAAACAGTTAAAAAGACCTTTGCGCTCCCCAATGGAAAAAAAGTGCAACGCACCATTGTTGAAATCTTACCCGCAGCTAAATAGTGGTGTTATTTCATCAAATCTTTCGGCGACTAAAGCTGTTAGCGCCGATGGGTTAATCGTTATTGGTTATTCGTTAATGTTGGCGTTCTGCGGCCTTCTATTCTCCGCTGGCCGTGTTGAGAGGTGTCAGGATTCAAAAACTGCCAACCGCAAAACAGCGAATATCGAATGTAGAATGTCGAAGGCAAAGAAAACTTCGTCATTCGAAATTCCTTGTTCGATGTTCGATATTCAAAAACCAATAACAATTAACGAATAACCAATAACATCATTATAGGTACGATCTGGCACCCACGTAACGGGTTCTATAATATTTATTGGACAGAGACGAGGATTGAATTTGGCGGCCCCTGCCGGGGGCATGCAAAAATTTATTTGCGCCGGCATATATACCGACATGGGAAACCCTCCTGCCGCCGGTTGTGGCAAAAAACACCAGATCGCCCATTTGCAACCGGCTGCGATCAATCTGTCTGCCTGCCTTCCATTGCTGTCTGGATGAGCGCGGCAGGTCCAATCCGTTAAGACGATAGACAACCATGGTCAATCCGCTGCAATCAAACCCGCTGCGCGGGGATTCGCCGCCCCAGCGATAAGGTATGCCGATATACTGCTTGGCGGTTCTGACAAGTTCTTCCCGGAGGCGGATATTGCCATCGCGGTTTTGTGCTGCAGCCGCATACGTCTCCGGTTGGACGATATAAAACTCATCGATGATCCCCCTGCGTTGCAGGTCTAATGCTCTGCTGCGGGCGGCCTGTTGGGTTCTGAAGTTCTCAAAACGGACCTTGTACAGCCCTGAACTGTGAAGGAAATGATAGGCATCCAGACCCTGCTGTTCCAGAGACTCCGTCAGGCGCACGGCATTATCGATATTCGAGAAGGCGCCCACCTGGATGGTGTAGCCCATGCGCAGCAGGCCAAATTCCCCTGTCGTCGACGAAACGTCGGGCTGGGTGATCGTTTTACCGCCACAGCCGAGCGCTACAAGCAGCCATGCGCAGATGATCGCCAAAATCGCGTTACGAGGCGTTCGGTGGTTCATCATAAAGTCTGTTCGGGTCTCGGGGTAGTAAAAACAAGTAATGAGTGCTGAGGACTGAGCAAAACATCCTGCCTGATGCCTGAACTTCTGAACCAATCAGTTTTTCGTTCTTTCATCATCTTCGTCCTCGTAATCGTGAATCGGTGAGTGTCGATTACGAATACGATTTGGCGATGTTGAAGGCCATTTATCGCTGAACCTTTGAACCCAGAACCCTGCAACCTGCCTAAGGCGAAGCCCCCAGCAATACTTTGACAATCACCGGAAAGGCGATGAATGTCCCCAGAGAGCTTCCGAGATTGGTAAATATCACCACCAGCAGAATGCGGGTTACATTGTTTTTCCAGAATCCGCGAATTGACAGGATATCTTCCGGCAGCCGTTCCAGATCCTTTACTTTGGGCTTTCGCGAAAAAGCCTCCACCAGCCCCGACACCCATCCGGCAGCGATCATGGGATTTAGTGAAGTCAACGGCGCAGCCAGAATGGATGATAAAATCGTGGCCGGGTGAGCCAGTGCGATCATCGCTCCCAGGCCGGCTAAAATGCCGTTTGCTAAAATCCACCAGACGAGCATGTCGGTGCCCGCCTTGGTGCCGCCATAAAAAAAACCGGCAATGAACAGTGCGACGATTGCCGCTGGAATCAACCATTTAAAAATTCCAATGGATTTGCCTTTGGGGGGAATCTGGTCCAGTGCCCGGGTGTCAATGTCGCTATTCCAGTATTTTTGAATGCCCGGAATATGACCCGCGCCCACTACGGCGACGATTTTATTGCCGGGTGCCGTCCGAATTTTTTCGGCCAGATACTGGTCCCTTTCATCTATGAGGATAGACTTCAACGCCGGAAGCGATTTGCCGACTTCAGCCAGCAGGGTTTCCAGAACGTCCTGCTGCTTCATCTTTTCTACGTCTTCTTCCTTGATTTCATCAAGCTGCCCGAGGGACAGCGCCAATTGAGAGATCAATTTTATTTTGCCCCAAAATCCCATTACCCGCCAGGTTCTGGAAAGGGTGGTACGGATATCCCGGTCGGCCAGATGAATTTGGGCACCGGTGGATTCAGCGGTTTCTATGGCTGTTATCATTTCCGCACCGGGCTGGATATCGAACTGTTTGGCAATGCGCTTTTGAAATGATGCCAGCAACAGATTCGACAGGAGCAAAAATGTTTTTTTTTCCTTGATCACTTTGACGATATCGGTATCCTGCCATCGATCTTTTTGCTGAATTGCCTGAAATCTGGACGGGCAGAGTTCGACACAGACGGTATCCGGTCTTTCTTCCTCGATTACCGATTTTGCCAGCCGGGCGCTCTCTCTGGAGACGTGAGCCGTTCCGACCAGGATGAATTCCTTTGTATTAAACTTGAGGCGGGTTAAATTAGGGTTGTTTGCCATGGGTATCCAGTATATATTCCGGTCAGCGCCGTTTGCGTTTGCCAATTCCGCTGGTGATAAACCTGACTATAGTATATTGCTTCCTGCAAGGCAACAGCCAAGCGGCCATTCAACGATCAACTGGCGGTGCAATCAGCATCTCCCGGGGCAATCTGCCATGATGATTTATGATGATATCTTTTCCTGGGAAGGATGGGGCGGTCAGCTGCGTCTGGCAAGCGGTGAATGCCGGTTGCGTATATTTGATCTTCAAAAAAGAAAAGCCGGCAGCCCGGCGCACCTCAGGCCGATTATCGTGGTGGTTTCCGATGTTCCGGAAAGTCGCATGTCAGTGCGCAGCTGCACCGGTCACATTGCCACCAATGTCACCCGGCAATTTAAAATCGAGCCGGATCGGATGCTATATATTGAATACTATCCCGAAACAAGCTACGGTGAACATAGCGAGCACATCATCGCTGAAAAATATGATGTTGTCGATTTCACTTGGCATGAAGGCAGAGCCATTGAGCCCAAATGGCGAACGCTCAAGCCGCCGCTGCTGGATGTGATAAAGGAAATTGTGGCGACGCAGGCTTCAACAAAATAAATTCGCCGGATTTGAATAATTCAGAAGGCGGGGAGTTTTTAATTTATTGATTCTGCTCATCGAGAGCTTTTAATTCTTTTTCGGCGGCTTCGGCTTCCTCTTTTGCCTGTCGGGCATTTTCGCCCGCCTCAAATGCACGGTCTTGAGCAGCGTCCGCCTGGTCAAAGGCGTTTCTTATCCGCTTTTTGAACTTTTTTCTATTATCTTTGGTTTTGCCGTATCGTTCATACGTTTGCATGGCATTTTCATATGCTTCCGCCGCTTTCTGGCCGGCTTCCTGAGCATCTTGATCCGCTTTTTCAGCCCTTTTTGCCGCCGCATCGGCCCTCTGGCGAATGGCTTCATCGGCCTTTTGATCTTGGCGGTCGCGCTTTGTTTGTTCTAGCTCCTGAATATCCGCGGCGGTTTTTTCCTGGTACTCCAGGGTTTCTTTTACTTTGGATTTTGGCGGCGGCGGGGTGTCGGTAACATGCAAATTTCCGTTCTCATCCGTCCAGGTATAGACCTGTCCGGCGATTATACCGGAATTCAGAAAAGTGACCAGCAGGATGCCGATGATGATCGAAAAAATATTCATTTACCCCTCCTGTGAATTCAAGTATATTCTTAATTCCAACGGGTGTCAAACCGTTGAATCAGCAGATGCGTATCGCATGACAGGAGGGAAATCATGGGACTTGAAATATCCAGCTCGGCATTTGCGGAAGGCGAAATGATACCGACCCGTTATACCTGCGACGGGCCGGACGTTTCACCCGATCTGTCATGGAGCGGCGTCCCCGAGACGGCCAAAAGCCTGGCGCTGATTTGCGATGACCCGGACGCCCCCATGGGCACCTGGGTGCACTGGGTGCTGTTTAATATGCCGGCCAGCGCAGACGGATTGCCTGCCGGAATACCGCCCGATGCCACCCTGGAAAACGGTGCCCGGCACGGCACGAATGATTTTCGCAGACTGGGATATGGTGGACCCTGTCCGCCCGGGGGCACCCACCGATATTTTTTCAAGCTTTATGCACTGGACAGTGCGCTGGATCTGGAAAGCGGTATTACCAAGGCTCGGCTGCTCGAAGCCATGAAAGGACATATCCTGGCTGAGGCTCAGTTGATGGGTAAGTACAAACGTTAGCGCTGATTTGACAATTTGGAAGGCAGATTTTCAGTTGCTACAAAATTCTCAAGTCAAATGCTGTTATTTTTTCACTAACGTTTGTAGATCGTCCCACACATGTGGGACTCGAGGAGCGTTTCACTTCAGGAGCGCTGCGCTTGAGGCATCAGGTTAAAGTAACTTTCTTGCATGTGTGTTTCGCATTCACCTAAAGTTCCGCAGGTCTGCTCCTCAAGGCCCGCACGCAGGGGCGCTCATGAAAGCCCGGAGGGCTGTTCCCTCGAGGCCCATTGGGCCGCTCCTTACTGATTCCAGAACCGCTGCAATGCATCAGTCAGCTGGCGGGGACTCTGTACCCGGACCGGATCCCATTCTTCGCGCAGCAAGGATTTGTATTGAAAGCGGGCATAACGCTGATCGATTAACAGCACCACCCCGCGGTCCTTTTCCGTTCGGATCACGCGGCCGGCGGCCTGTAGCACCCGGTTTATGCCCGGGTAAAGATAGGCATACTCAAACCCGGCGCTCAAGCTGCAGGCAAAATATTCCTTGATTAATTCTCTTTCCAGGCTGATGCCTGGCAATCCCACCCCGACAATCGCCGCTCCCACCAGACGGTCGCCGATCAAATCGATGCCCTCACCAAAAATTCCGCCCATTACCGCAAAACCGACCAGCGTTTGAGAATTGTCCTCTGAAAAACGCTTTAAAAATGCTTCCCTTTCATATTCCGACATGCGGGAGGTTTGCAGGATGGTTTCAATTTGCGGGCTGCGATCGGTAAATGAAAGGTAGATTTTGCGCATGTATTCATAGGAAGGAAAATACAGCAGATAATTTCCTCTCTTCTGTTCAACCAGGGCGCAAATGGTTTCGGACACCTGGGACACGGTTTGGTCCCGGTGACGGTAGTATGTTGAAATCTGATCCGAGATGAACAGGCCCAGGTTTTCACCCGGAAAGGGTGAATGCAGAATCAGGTGACGGGCTGCAGGATCACAGCCTAGGATTTGTTTAAAATAATCCATCGGCGTCATGGTGGCCGAAAATAATACCGCTGTCTGACAGCGGCCCATGGCTTTTGTGAGATGGGCCGAAGGATCGATACAGAACAGTTTGAGTTTCAGATCCTTGCCGATTTTTTCATAACAGCTGGTGTAGCTTTCATCGTATTGGTCAGCCACCCGAATGAATCCGGAAATGGCAAAATACAGATCCAGCAAACCTTCGCGAAACCCTGCTTTAATATTGCGGGAAAGCCAACGTTCGGTAATGAAAAGAAATCCTCGCAAAAGCGGAATCAGATCATCCGGCGGGTTTTTTTCCGCCAGCGGATTGCCTGATTCTTCACATTTTTTTCTGGCTTTGACCAGCCAGGCGTTGATGCGTCCAAGGCTTTTGAAAATATGCGGCAGTTCATTTTTTAGTTGCCGCCGGATGTCCAGAATCGGTTGTTTGAAGATTTCCGCCGAAAACATTTCCCGGGAGCGGTCGACCAGGTTATGGGCCTCATCGATTAAAAAAATATAGTCGCCATTTTCTTCTTGGAAAAATCGACGCAAATATACTCGCGGATCAAAAGCATAATTGTAATCACAGATGATGCATTCGGTCCAGAGACACAGCTCCAGGGAAAACTCAAACGGGCACACGCGGTAGGTTCTGGCCGTTGAGACAATGTGCTCGCGAGTCAACGCGTCTGCGCCAAGGATGGCTTTGACAGCGTCGTTTATACGGTCATAGTGGCCACGGGCATATTCACACTCTTCCGGATTGCAGGCGCTGTCGGGGCAAAAACAGATTTTGTCCTTCGCTGTCAGGGTGACTGATTTTAATTTGAGACCCTTAGCCCGCAATTCGTCCAGGGCTTTTTCTGCCGCCATCCGTCCGGTGGTCCGGGCAGTAAGGTAAAAAATCTTTTGGCCCGCGCTTTCGGCAATTGATTTAATCGCTGGATAGAGGACGGCGATGGTTTTTCCGATACCGGTTGCCGCCTCAACCAGCAATTGCCCGCGATTGTGCATCGTGCGGTATGCTTCAACGGCCATCTGACGCTGACCGGGCCGGTAGGTCGCAAAAGGAAAGTCCAGAGCCTGGATGGATTCATCGCGCCGGCGCGACCAAGCGGTGATCGCTTCGGCCCATTCCAGGTAACGCGAAACGAGGTCGTTAAAAAAAATATCCAGGTCTGCAATGCCAAAAGTGCGTTTGAACTCACGGATTTCACCGGTATCGATGTGGTAGTAGGTCAGCTGGGTAATGATTTCGTCCAGGCCTTGCTGGTGCGCATAAATAAAGGCATATGTTTTGACCTGCCCCCAGTGAATCGGATGCGGGTTTTTTTCGAAATAATCCGGATTTCGCGAGGTGATTTTTATTTCTTCGATGAGAGTTTTGTGCGGTTCGACGTAAACGCCGTCGATCCGGCCGCCGATCATGAGGCGCAGTCGATCCGTTTCAATCTGGTGGGAAATCGAAACCTCACTCTGATAGGTGGCGGGGCGCGAATTTTGAATTTTTTGATGCGCCCGGATGGCTTCGACCGGACGGCTGGAACCCAGGAACTCAAATACCAGGTCGCCCGACCGCAGAACATGTTCGCAGAGTTCCCGCACCGCGATTTTTAGTTCATTTTTCAATCTTTGACGACAAAATGAACCCGTCTGTTTTTCGCGCGGGATTCCTCAGTCTTTCCGGTATCGACAGGGCGTTCCTTACCGAAGCTGACCGCGACGAGCCGGGATCGCTCAATGCCTTCTTTAATCAAAAACGACTTCACTGCACCGGCGCGGCGCTCGCCGAAAGCCATATTGGTTTCCCTGGAACCGCGCTCGTCGGTATGCCCTTCGATAATCACCGAGACATCCGGATATTTTCTTAAAAAATCGGCTTTGCGATATAAAATCGTGCGCGCTTCCGGTGGCAGCTGATAGCTTCCTTTCTGAAAATAGATATCTTCATTCATCAGCTGAATTTTGTCCGCCTGAAACCTGCGCTGCGCGGCTTCTTTTCTTTGACGCTCCGCCTCCATCTCCATTTCCTTCTGGCGGTCTGCATCAGCCGTTTCTGTTTTTATTTTCGATTCTTTTTTGACAGTCGTTGTCTTTTTTGTACAGGCCGATAGGATTACCAGGCTAGGGATCATCAAAAAGAGGATTAAGCCCGTTTGCAAATTTTTATGCATGTTTTCCTCCTTGAATAATTGCCAACCGCTAGGCGCAGCGGCTGATAGGCGGGATACCACTGCATGTGTTTTACTCCTAAATTACTCATATTATAGTATAAAAATAAATGAAAGTAAATCCCGTCTCGCCGATCAAAAAAAAATGCAAAAAAATACTTGACATGTCTTTTATCCTTGTTATAGTTCACGCTATGAACAAAATTGCGAACAGAACTTCAATAGACTCTACGGTCGAGGTCCCGGAATATCAATTGCAGCAATTTCAGTTGCTTATATTGAGATTATTTCAATGTTGCCAGGAACGCATGCAATATCAATGCGATCGTTTTGAACTTCCGGATGCGGAACTGAGATGCTTGATGCTTTTTGGAGAAGAACGATATCTGACCGCCAAAGGCATTGCGCTTAAGATGAATGTGGTCAAAAGCCGGGTATCAAAAATCGTTGATGGATTGATTAAAAAGAAATTAATTCAGCGCATCAAGGATCCGGAAGACTCAAGAGTCATTCTGCTGAGCCTCACCCCCGCGGGAACTGCAAAATTAAATGAAATCAATGAATTTCTTCAGAATGTACATTATCAGGTACTAAGCCAGATCACACCGGAACAGCGCAAAGCCGTATTGACCAATCTGGATATTCTTAAAGCTTCGATGGAGGCCGTCAAAGAAATGATGATTTAAAGCGGTAACTATGCTGTGAAATGGATCGAATAAAAGTTCACATTATAAACTATCAGCCGACAAAATTAATCAAACAACACCAATACCCACCATTAAAGGAGGCGAATTATGGATATGCAAAACATCGAAAACCAATTTACAGAGCTCAAGGCTCAGTTGGCGGCTCTGGACAAAAAGACCGCTGAAAACAAGCTTTCGATGGTCGTGTTCAGCGGAGAGCTTGACAAAATTATTGCCGCTTTTGTCATCGCCACGGGTGCCGTCGCCATGGGGATGGACGCGGTCATGTTTTTCACCTTTTGGGGAACTCCGGTTCTCAGAGATCCCAAAAAGCGTGTGGGCGGCAAAGATACTTTCGGCAAAATGTTCGGCACCATGCTGCCCAAAGGGATGGGCCAGGTAAAGCTTTCCAAAATGAACATGGGGGGCATGGGTACCGCCATGATGAAATCTTTAATGAAAAAGAAGAACGTGGCGTCCCTGGAACAATTTCTGGAAATGGCCGAAGAGTTGGGCGTGCAAATCTTCGTCTGTGAAATGTCCATGGATCTGATGGGGTTTAAGCGCGAAGAAATGATTGATTACAAAAATTTAACCTTTTGCGGGGTTGCCAAATTTTTGGAAGAGGCGGCGAACAGCAAGGTTCAGTTATTCATCTAGAACCGATCTCGAATATTTTCAAAATCGGTTCCAATCTTATTAGGAGGTGCAAAATGAGTGATGATATCAAAGTGGATAAGGTGTTTGATTTGAAAGGCCTGCCCTGCCCGATGCCTGTTGTTAAGGTCAGCAAGGGAATTAAAGAGGTTGAGATCGGCCAGGTGATCGAAGCTCAATCGACGGATCCAGGTTCTTTAACGGATTTTCCGGCCTGGGCCCGAACCAGTGGGAACGAAATCCTGAAAACCGAACAAGATGCTGACGTCATAAAGTTTTATATCAAACGCAACACTTAAACATCTCGCTGCTGGATTTGCGTCAAGTTAATCTGCCGCCAGGGTGTTTTTTGATGCCAGTCTAATTTCACAGGAGGTAACGTTGGAGACGTTGTATTACATCATACTGGTACCGATGGTCTATGTCGCTTTCGCAACGTTTTTTATCGGCACTGCAGTCCGCTTGATAAAAATCTTTCGAGAGCCCAGCCATCCGGCCACACTTCAGGTCTATCCGGAGAAAAAACCCAGATGGCTCTGGGCGCTGCATGACACGTTTTTGTTCCCGACGGTTCGCAAACACAAACCGCTGCTGTGGGTTTTTCTAATGGCGTTTCACATTTGTATTTTGCTTCTCATTATCGGCCATCTGGAACTTTTCGCTGAAATTGAAACACTGCAACTTATTCCCCATGAAGTATTTCTGGGCCAGGGATTTGTGGGGCTGATCGCATCCCTCGCACTTCTCTATTTTTTATTTCGCCGTTTTATCTCGCCGGTGCGGGAACTTTCAGTTCCGGAAGACTATTATTTACTGATTCTGCTGTTTCTGATCGTTTTATTCGGCAGCCAGATGGATTGGGCCCGACGATGGTATTATTATGAGACGGTGACCGTCGAACAGTATCGGGAATATCTCGCCAGTCTTTTGGCATTTGACCCCTACCTGCCGGCTGAGCTGACCGAGTCGGGGCATTCGTTTATGCTGCTTTTGCATATCTTTTTTGCCAATTTGTTTCTGATGTTTTTCCCGTTCAGCCAGACGATGCACTCGTTTTTGTCGCTGCCGATGAATAAGCTCAGGCGCGGATAGTGGTTCCTGGCTGCTGGTCGCTGGCAGATGGTTTCTGACTGTCAGCCAGCAGCCAGTAGCGAGAAGCCAGCGGCGAATAAAGTTAGAATCGAACTTTTTTAGACAGGGAAGCCGATACCTGGAAGAAAATATGACCGATTAGAGGAAGAGATTATGGATCAAAAAACACGCGATGATTTGCTCAAACTTTTTAGAAGCAAACTAAATGAAGCCATGCGATTTTATCTGGAAACCTGCACCCGCTGCGGAGTCTGCACCGAGGCCTGCCATGTGCATGCTTCCATGGGGCAGGTTAAATATATTGCCGCCTATCGGGGTGAGATTGTGCGCCGCCTTTACAAAAGGTATTTTAAAGGTCGCGGTAAAGTTTGGCCCTCGGTGGGAGAAGCAAAAGAGCTCAGTGATATGGCGCTGGAAGAGCTTTATGAGGCGGCCTACTCGTGTACCGGGTGCCGGCGCTGTATGGTGTATTGTCCGTTTGGTATCGATACCCAGATGCTGATGTCCATTGCCAAGCTGCTGCTGGTCGGCGCTGAAACGGAACCTGAAATCCTCACGCTGCTGGCCGATACTTCCATTGAAAAAGGCAAATCCATCGATTTGTTTAAAGACAGTTTTATGCAAGGCATCAAAAGACTTGAGGCCGAAGTGGTTTCAAAATGGAAACTGGAAGCGGGAGAGACCGCCATTCCGGTGGACGTGCAGGGCGCTGATCTGCTTTATGTGGCTCTGGCCGGTGCGCACTCGATCATTCCGGCGGCAGCCATTTTCAATGCCGCCGGTGAAAGCTGGACCTTGAGTTTTTTTGAGGCCGTTAATTTCGGCGCCTTTGTCGGGGATCCCAGCAAAACCAAATTGATTCTGGATCGAATTGTCAATGAAGCCAGGCGACTCAAAGTTAAAGAAGTCTGTATCTGCGAATGCGGGACGGCCTACCGGGTCATGAAACAGCTTGCCGGAGAGCAGCCCTTTAAGGTCTCTTCGATTACCGAAGTTCACGCCAGATATATCCGCGAAGGGCGTATCCACCTGGATAAAACCAAACTGAACGGCGTCGTTACCTATCATGATCCCTGCCAGATTGCCCGCAATGCCGGCGTCATCGATGAGCCGCGATATATTTTAAGGCATCTGACCGATAATTATCGAGAACTTACCGATGACCCGCGGTACAACTGGTGTTGCGGCGGCGGCGGCGGACTGGTCGCCATGGGGGAAGATACCCTGGATTTTCGCATGAAATCCGCCAGTGTCAAAGTCGACCAGGTCAGGGCCACGGGGGCAAAAACCTTGGCCACGGCGTGTGAAAACTGTCACGCGCAGCTCAGCGATTTAAATAATCACTATAAAATGGGTGTCGAGGTAAAGTTTCTAAGCTCTATGATTGCAGATGCCCTGGTGCGAAGCGATCAGCCCTAAATGTTCCTGGTATCGGATTCAAGTCTTGTTTTCTAAACCACGGATTCATGTATTGCCGCCGGATGCGGACCGGCACGGTATGTGTTTCAAGTTTTAACGTTTCTTTCCAATTTGTTCCGACAAGGGAGAACCCTTCCCAGCAACAGATTCAGATTAAAAATTTCGAAGATTCCAATGAGATAAGGTGAGTGGATTTTAAAAGGGTCACCTTATTTAAAAGGATTTTTTTATTGACACCATATACCACTAAGTGGCATATATAGACTATACACTGTGGTATAATTACCTTTTCCGGTTCGATGTTGTTTCACAGCGTCGCAACTCAACTACGGACCGTTTAATCCAAAGGGGGAGTACCTAAAAATGAAAACCGTCGCTGTATTGGTTAATAATGAGGAGCAGCAATATGAAGGCCTGCGCTCCAGTTTAGGCATGATGCTTTACAACACCTTTGTTCAGATGTTTGTGGTTGATAAAGAAATTGCCAACATGGACGAGGCCTATCACGACAACATGGAATTCTTGGACGAAATGGAAGGCGAGCGCTATTCAAACAACCGGGTCAATGTCGAAAAGCACGGCTTTAAATATGCCTCACTTGAAGAGATCGGCGATATGTTGCGCAAGGCAGATCTCGTCATTCCGTTTTAGGAGGATTGCGAAAATGAAAATACTCTATATTCTTCGAAGCCGACCTGACGTCACGGTTGAAAAGTTTATGCAAACAATCACCAATGGCGATCGAGCCCAGGTGGCGAAGCTTTATGATGAGCAGGTCGATTGGTCGAAATTGGTGGATGATATTTTTAATAACGACAAGGTCATCAGCTGGTGGTAACCGGTTAAATCCAGCGCACCGTTATCCGATCTTCAGCCGGCATTCATGCGGTTTTTTTCAGACGGAGCGGTTGAAACCGCTGCCGGCAATATTTTGTGGATAATCAACAAACAAGGAGTTTGCACCATGGCTGAAAAACTAGGCATTTTGGTCAGTTCAGATAAGCACCTCGATTACGTCATCAATTTAACCCGTGCGGCCAGTGAAAAAGGCAAAGAAGTCGAGCTGTTTTTCACCGGCAAAGGGGTGCTTCTGACCCAGTCGCCGGATTTTAAAAACCTGGTCGGCAAGGCCAAAATGACGCTGTGTGATGTCAGTTTCAGGGCTCTGGGCCTTAAAGGCGATGTCCCTGGAATGGGATTTAAGGATTTTGCCACCCAGGCGAAAAATGCCGATCTTATCGAAAAAAGCGACCGCTACGTGGTTTTATAGCAAAACCATAGAGAACCATCGATGAATGTGAGATGGGAAAGACAGAAAATAGAAATGGGGACAAATGGCCGAGGAACCAGCCTCGTCGCTGTTCTCGTGGAAGATTATTGTGAGGGGACAAAATCCGGGACGCCTTTCAGAGAGCAACTCGCCACTATTCCGGAACGATATTTAAATTCCAAAGCGCGCGACATGAGAGCATTTCATCAAGGTCTGTTTTGGGTGCGGGTCGATCAAAAATTAAATCACCTGATCCTGAAGTCTCAAGAAAGACAAAAAATAGAGTCCATCATTTCAGAAACGGTTCCCAGGCCTCAGAAGGACTGGGCGCTTTGGAGCGTGACCTGTATCCCCCGCTATGATCCTTAGAAATGGTTTTAAATCGCAATCTGGCGCTTTGAAACCACTACTAGTATAATTCCATTTCTTGTGTCCGACTCGTTATCGGCTTCTGTCTGGTGATTAACAAAGCGGCCTGGCTGTCCTTATGCAAGGGACATTCAGGCCGCTTTGTTAAAAGATTGCCTCGCCCTTCTTTCCTGTTTTTTTAACCGCTTAAAATATAGAGACCGCGATCTTTCAATTATTTACAGAAACCGTTCTGCATGGCCCACTGCAATCCGTCACAGTCACCGAGGTCGCAGGCCCTCCTGAAATCATTACAGGATTCAGCGCTCTTTTTCATCTGGAAATAAACCAGGCCACGATTCAGGTGAGCTTTGGCGTATCTCGGTTTCAGCTCAAGGCTTTTATTTAAATCGACCTCGGCTTTTTCGTATTGGTCCAGGGCATAGTAAGCATTGCCGCGATTGTTAAGCGCCTCGGCGTATTCTGGTTTTATTCGGATGGCCTGACTAAAGTCGTTGATGGCCTGTTGATGAAGCTCTAAATTGTAAAATGCCAGCCCCCTGTTGTTGTAAGCTTCGGCCATCTTCGGGTTGGCTGCAATTGCTTTGTCCCAGTAGGCTTTGGCTTTGTCCGGGTCCGTGTATCGTCCGTCTTTCCACAGCGCCAGGGCGGCAGCATTCCAGTCCGTTACTTCTGCGGCAGGGGTTTTGGCAGCCGTCCGGTTTGGAAGGCGTATCGGCCTGTTTTCCGCATTCAGCCCGGAACCGTCCCCGTTTTTCTGATCCATCTTCATGAGCAGTGAAGGATCCCCCGCCAATTCACCGAACATTTGAACCATCTGGCCCATCAGTGCGGCGCCGAAGACACCGACCAGTATCAGCGGCGTCAGTTGAATCACCGTCCAGATGATCATGAGTTTGGTCATCGCCAGGCTCTTATGCTTGATCCAGCCCCAGATGAATGTCCATAAACCGCAGGTGATAATTCCGATGATGCCCTGTAAAGCGCCACCGTGCTTAAATTGTTTGATCAAAACGATGATAAATACAATAAAGCCGATGAGCGACAACACCGGAAACAACAAACCTAAAATCATTTCAATCATGGTCTACCTCTTTTGTTTTTTTGGCGGATACACGCTCTGGTTGTACCCTTCTTTATATAGGAACGATCATGCGTAAAACCCAGTAGATCAGCATGCTGACAATCAGGAGCGCCGAAACGGCGGTGCGTCTTTCAAAAGCCGTCAGACGGTCGGCCATCCGGCTACGCATTTTTCGCGGCAGAACGCTGCCGGCCGCAAACAGGATCCCAACACCCAGAACAATGGGAGCAAATGCGTGCAGCTGAATGGCTGCCTGCCAGTTCCCCTCTACGAACTGGACCATCGCCCGCGTCAGGCCGCAGCCGGGGCAGGCAACTGCGAGTGTCGATTTTAGCGGGCATTGCCATGCCGTGAGCTCGGTCGCCGTGAAGACCAGCTGCAGTGCCGTCACGGCGGCCAGCAGGGCAATAAGCAACCGATTATGCATCAGCGGACCCAAGATGGGTGAAAAAAGCCGGCTTCTGATGCCGTCGGTTTTGATATGTTCGGCTTTAACACAAGATTCTGGTACGGTGGCTGTCAGGGTGTACATTAATTTAATTATCGGCAATTCTTGGAAAATCTTTTGCCTTAATTTTAACAGATTATGGCGGCATTTAGCAAATTTTTCTCAAAGCCATCTCAAAAATGCTTCTAACGTTCAATAGCTGCCTTAAAAGCCTCCTTAAAATGCTTACATACTGACGTATGCTGCGCTGCTGCTTCGTCTGCCTTGTTTTTGAGCGTCATCCACTTTTTGAGATGGCTTTTAATAAATAGGGGCTTACCTGGTGTCGAGTGCGGCGCTGAAGCGCTTTTAGTAGAAGACGGTTCGGGTACGGTGGCGTGGTATGGACTTGTATGCGGGCTGCTGACCGCGATTCCAGAGCAAAAAATCAAGCTCCATGGAGGTGATTGCTTCTCTGGATGCATTCAGGGCCGCCCGGACTAGCTCGACAGCGTGCAGGGCACAGGCCCTGATCTCTATTTCTTCGTTTGAACCGGGCGGGATCAAATCGCCTGAATCGATTCGGGCGCTTAACGACTTTGAGTAAGCCAAAATCCTATCAACCCGCAGCACATGAGGCACCAGATTGTCCGCAAAGATGGTCAGATTGCCCAGATCATCAAATTTTCCGAGGCCTTTGCCACCCAATGCCAGGGATAGATCTGCCGCGGCCAGCTGGGCACGTTTGTAAAACGGCACATCGACGTCCTCATATCGTTGAACATCGTAGAAGTAGGCCATACGCGTCAGCAGTTGCACCAAGCGTTCGGCAGATGCGTCGGCGGCTTCGATGAACGCGCTGAAGCTGCCGCCAAAATCCGCCTGGACATACCGGCCAAGGTCATTTAAGGCGCGGGTAAAAAGCTGCATGAGCTCGGCCTGGGGTTTATTGTTTAAATCCTGCTCGAATATGCGGGCACAGTCTGGCGGAGTCAGCCGGGTCAGTTCCAGCGCTGAAAGCGGCCCCTTTTTTTTGAAGTGGTCATTGAGGCAGCCGGCTATTGTAAAATAACCGGATCTGCCCGGACGTTTGTTCATGTGCGGAAAATAACCGGACCCAAAATTTATGGTATCCAGGATCAGGAAAAAAACGGCGGTATCTTTGCCCCGGCCCAGATAATGACATGCCGCGTCATGTTCGGCTACGATGGTCTTTACGCCGGGCAAGGCCGCAGCATAGGAGGGGATTAAATCATGGTTGATTTGAATATGGGCGGCACGCTCGGCCACGGTTTTGCAGCCCGCACGCACCTGATCAAGCAAACGAAGTTTCATATGCTGCCTAATTTTGCCATCGATCGGTCATGCCGCCGGTAAAATAGGGGCACAGCGATCAGGGCCCCCACAAGGGCCAGAAACATGTCCCACTGGGCGTCCCAGATATCGCCCTGTGAACCCAAAAAAGCCGTGCCGACATCAGAGGCCACGATCAGGGCGATCCACCACTCCAGAAGCTCCCAGAAGGCCGCAATCGCCAGAACAATGCTGAAAACGATAAAATAAAACCACCCGCCCCTTTGCAACGGCGTGACCCGCAAAAGGATCTCTCGAATAATAAAAACCGGAAACACGCCCAGGGCAATATGACCCACGCGATCGTAATGGTTGCGGCTGAAACCGAATGCCTCCATCGCCCAGTTTCCCAGAGGCGTTCTGGCATAGGTGTAATAACCGCCGTAGATCAGGATGAACATATGAAAAAACACACACCAGTAAACCATATGCGACATCGGGAATCGGCGATGGATTGCAATGAGCACGGCGAGGCCTGCCAGGCCGGGGCCCACTTCCAGCAGCCAGCTGAATCGTCCGGCCGGAGGCGCAATTACCGTAGCGATGCACACCAGGATGACGATACTTAACAGGATCAACGGCGTGCGGTAATAGGAAAATGGAACGGCTGTCATTGATTTTTCCATATACGGTTATGCATAAAAATCAAGTCACACGTCAACGACCACGAAGGGCACGCAGATCACAGAGAAAGCATGCGTGAATAACCCTGCTCGAGCTTCATCTTCTTGGTGATCTTCGTGGTGAATAACAAGCGGATCCATACAACGGGAATTTTCCGCATAACCGCGTTCCCTCATTTAACTTCATATTTCAGCCAATGGGCGCGGTCGGTCCGGGGAAGGGCTTTGCCGGTCTTGAGATAATGGTTCATCGTCGCTTCCCAGAATTTCATGTCATTGACAAAATTTTCCTCTGTAAAATTGTCGATAAAGGTATTTCCCGCCTCGGTCAGCGCGGTGATGGTGTAGGAGATGTTTACGTGACAGGTTTGTTCACCGCCGTCATCAATTCGAACCGTCACTTCGGCCACTCTTGAATCCGGTGTAATGCGGGCAAAGTGCGTCTCGCAGGCCGCATCATCTCTTCGGGTGATGAGCCAGATGGTGTCTTTTTCGCCCGGACTTCTGGAGGTAAATACGCATCCTTTTTCTGCAAGGCCCGAATGCGAAAAAATCAGCCGGTAATCCCAGCCATCCAGCCATTCAGCCTCTCTGACCGGGCAGATCAAGGCATGGACCACCGACGGTGCGGCCTGAATCCTCTGAACGTAATTGCGCGTGATTCTTTTCGCTTTAAAATTTGAAGGACCAGCAGGGCTCATGGGTTTCTCCGTGAAGACAATCTTTTTTTATCATTGACAGCCCGGCGGTTTGGGCCCCTGATTACCAACGGCCTTATTGCTTGCTGGGGTCTCGCATGACCGCCATGGAAGCTGAGTTAAATTCTTTGCCCGTAACCCGATAGCGCAGGGGTCTTCGACAACCCTCAGAATGAGGCGTCCTTCAGCGATCGTCCAATGATAAAAACCCCTGACCTCGATACAACAGGGATCATTGAACAACTGCACCCGGTTTCCCTCAACTACGAAAGAGCCCAGACTTCGCCAGCCGTCAATTTCATGGAAGATACGAAAAACCCCTTGATCCAAATTCAGCTTCCATATTCCGCCTTCCGGTGCATAATCCGGGCAGCGGCGGCACGGTACCGGCGGTGTCTTCTTGGGGTCAAACTTGGTATAGGTTCCATCCAGAGCGGTGGGCACCCTGGCAGGAAGTGGCGCAATATAGGGAAACGGTTTTTTCTGAAGCAGCTCGGACCAGATTATCGCGAGTGAAAAATCCGGGCCGGAGGGCGTTGCCGACCCCGGCTCCTGCGCGAGGGCTCCGGATGCAAAGGCGCAGCATAACACAGCCAGTGCACCGAAGATGACCTGGATCACCGCCGAAAAAATAACGGGTGCGGCATTTGAACAAAACAGATATCCGCTCAGCATGCGATGCATCGGTCGCTCACTTTAATTCCCGAACCATGTAAACATCTTCCAGATTAACCAAAAATGCAACGCGGTCAGTCTGGAGTTCGGATTCTTTAAACTGGAAGCGCTTTGTTTGGTAGAGGTCTCTGGATAAAACGACATCAAAGGTTGCTCGGGGCAGGTTATTGAAAGCCGATTTTTTTCTGCTCCATAAATAGTTCAATCGTGCCTCAATTTTACCTTTTGAATCACTCTGTGCCACCTTAATCGGAGTTGGATTCCTGGAACGGTTATCGTCATAGCCGGTGTCGATAAAGTAAACATCGACCTTTTCAAGCGGGAAATTGGATTCCTGGTCAAAGACCCGGCCTTGAATCGCAAAGATGGTGACCGAAACCATTGGCCGGGTAGCGCACCCCAGAATGCTCAGACCGATGTACATCGTTATGATCAGGCTGGTTTTCATCAATATGACCGATCACTTCTAGCGGGTCTGCCGCTTTAAAGCTTTTTGGCCGTAGGGACATACAGACGAACAGATACCACAGTTGTGTCCCTGATGATATTGAAAATAGTTTTCTTTTTTCCAGTGGTCACATGCCGTAACATCCAGAATTTGTTCTCGCTCAATTCCCGGATACCAGGCATTGCCCCTTAAGGCCTTTGCGGGACAGGCCTCAACACAGCGCATGCAGCGACCGCAAAAACTGCGTTCCAGCGGGTTGGCGTATAATACCGCCATATCGGTGAAGACGGTCCCCAGACGAATCCACGAGCCGAACTTGCGGGTGATCAGCTGGCAGTGACGCCCGATCCAGCCCAATCCTGCCCGGGTGGCGGCGGTTTTGTGAGGAAAGTCGCCTTTGATGTTGACCGTGTCGGTGCGCGCTGAGGCTGCCAGTGCGTGAGCTTTAAAACCCCGGTTTTTGATTTCATCAGCCAGCGCCAGCGCCAGGTGGTTTAGGCGCTGATTGACCCGGGCGTATTCCTCGGCATAGGCCTGATTGGGACCTTGCTGGATGCCGGCCATGATGTGCGGGTTCATGGGGACCGCCCAGGATACGGCAAACGGCAACCGATGACCCTCGGCGTCTTTGGGTGTCGCGAAGTCCCTCAGGTCAGCCATGCCCCAGAGCTCGATCTCATGGGCTTGCATCCACCCGGACAGCCATGAATGATTCGAAGCGGTCGAGCTGCACAAAATGGTTCTCCTTTTTTAAAATTTGAAATGCTCACCTTGACAAAAAGTTTATGATCAACTCGTTGACGGTTTCCGGCTTCTGGAAAACGATTCCATGACCGACACCGCCCACCGGCTTAAACGTCAGCCGGGGGACAAGGGATTGGATGTCGCCGATCATCTGGTTGGTGATCTCGACGTCCTCGGTTCCCCAGATCAGCAACACCGCCCGTTTCTGCCGGCCAACCACCTGATAGGCAGCACGGTAATCCCTCACCGCGTTATTTCTGAGCATGGATAGCATCGAATGCTGGAAGCCCCGGTAGGTGGTTTGTTCCATGAAAAGCCGGGTATATTTTTCAGACGCCGGATGATTTTCAACCAGCGCAGCAAAGCGATTGGCAATAACGCGGATACCGGCCAGGCGGGCCAAAAATTCTCCAACCACCGGAATGCCAAAAAAAGACGGAACTTTAAAATTATTGATCAGGGGCGAAATCAATACCAGCTTATCCACCCGTTCCGGATGTCGGGCGGTGAAATTAACAGCGGTGCCGCCGCCCAGCGAAAGGCCGACGAGATCAAAGGGTACGTTCAAGCCCAGTTTGTCTGCCAGTTCCAGTAATTGCCTTTCATAAAGTTCCTGGTCATAGCGGACATCGGGCCGGTCTGAATACCCCCGGCCGAACGTGTCATAGCACAGAACCCGGAAGCCGGCAGCGGTCAACGCCCGAACCTGCTGGTCCCAGGTCCATATGGGAACGGTTGCCCCGTGTACCAGAACCACCACCTTGGCGTCTTGCGGGCCGACCAATTTGTAATGGGTGAAGCCGTCTGAAAGCCGGATATAGGTGCCGCCCAACTTTGCGCGAACCGCCTCATTCAGTTCACTGGTTTCCGGATCCAGAATGAGATAAATTCCGCCTGCCAGAACGAGAAGACCGATTAAAATGGCCGCCAGCCACCTCCATCTCATGCTGCCCCCTTTTGTGGTTGCACAAATCTGTTCATATTAAAAAGCGCCAGTTTCTTGCCGGTTCCATTTCCATCTGAATTTTCGATTATAATGTTTTAGCGTGCATCGGCTTGTCTTGCTTAAATTGCCTGGTTTTCAATTAACGACGATTGATTTCAGGAGTCCGATTCGCTCTGAGATAGACTGTCCTCAATATCTTCATAAACAGCCTTTGAAAACCGTGGCGTGCAAATCGCTGAAAAGACCAAATCCTCCGATCCAATATTGGTAATGCGCTGACGACACATTGCCGGGATGAGCACAATGTCACCAACTGTGACTTCCTGGTGTCGCAATGTGGCTCTTTTTCGCGTTCTTGGCTTGATACATGCGCGTATCGGCCATGGCGATCATCTCATCGATGATCGCGGGAAGCTTGCCCGGAGTGGCTGTCCCGATGCTAACCCCGACTTTCGATTCCATGGTGTGAGTTTCACGCCAGACGGCCTGCTCGATTTTGCGTATAACCCGGGTGGCTTGGTCTTGATTCGTATTGGGCAAGAGGACTGCGAACTCATCACCTCCAAGTCGTCCCACCAGGTCGGTGGCCCGAAGTGCATCCTTCAACGCATGGCCGATCTTCATCAGGAGTTCATCCCCGGCCCGATGGCCGCGGGTGTCGTTAACCGTCTTGAAGTTGTCGAGGTCCAGGTAGAGTAACGTCAGGGGATATCCAAGCCGCCGGGCGCGCATGAGTTCCAAATTAGCAGACTCATGAAAAGCGCGGCTGTTTGCGACACCCGTAAGTGGGTCGGTACGTGCGGATTGCCTTTCCCGGGTATAGGCCTCGTGCAGGGCACTAAGCGGGTAGGCGACAGCGACGTAAAAACCGAACCGAATGGCGGCATTCCACAGAAGCACGGCCTGGCGGATGGGAGCCGGTGCCGCAAAGTTGTTGGCAAAATACCAGGTGATTGCGCTAAGAAGTGCGCCGAGGATTGCGGCCGGCAGGGATACATACCATGAGAGTAGTATGATCGGGGCGGTGTAAAATAACCCAAAGGACAGGTCGTAACCGGTCACAAAATCAAGCGCGCCAATGCCAAGGATCAGCGCCACCGCGATCAGCAGAATTTTTAGCCTCGAGCACCGATTCAGCCACGATGCAAATAAACTGAACACGTTAGCCCTCCAACTTTACGGTCGCTAGGCGCTATAAAAAGGATCAGATGGCCAATGGTTGATATGCCGAAATCGTGGTAGTCGCCAAAATGGTCTCTAAAAAGAATGCGAGCATACACCGTTTACACGACGAGGCCATTCAGTATGATGAGATTAAATTTCAGGATCGCACCTCATAAATCTTATCATATCAGTAGGTTATTTCAAGAGAAAATGCTTCAACTTAATGAAAAATGACAGGCCTGCAGCGGCGACCTGTCCGGCAATGTTTCATGACCGCCTTAGCTGGTTCAATGGCGCTTAACGGGTTATCGGAAATTTCGTCTTTTTTCCTCGAGGCGGCGATCGAGGCGTTTGAGCATATCGATGGTCTGCTGCAATTTCTGGTTGGATTCTTCAAGTTTGCGGTTTCTGTCCCTGAGGTTGATTTCTTCCTGTGTTAATTTGCGGTTGGTTCGTTTAAGTGCCAGGGTTTCCTTATGCGACTCCTCAAGCTCTTGCTGCACCCGGCTGATCTCACCGCAAAGCCGGTCGATTTCCTTTAATGACGCCAGCCAGTTGAGCGTTTCAGCGTTGACAGAGGATTCCTCCAGTATCATATAGGCCTCCAGGTGCTCAAGGGCTTTGTGATAATTTCGGTGTTGATTATTGTGATCGGAGTAAAGCTGCGCAAGCTTCAGGTGCGCATTTTTTGCATCACCGGGTTTTGAATCCCCCTGGATAACACGGTCCAGCTCTGTAATTTCACCGGCGTATCTGTTATCGACGGCCTGCCCGTCGGCCGGCGATGAAGGCTCCCTGTTGAAATTCGTCAAATAGGAGCAACCTGCAAACACCAAAACCAACGTAACGGCAACCGTGAAATTTATTTTCGCCTTTAATCGGTGCATCTAAGTTCCTTGTGATCCCCGCTTGAGTTCCTGAAGGCTGATCAATTTGCGGTCTCTTTTGCCTTTACTTTTATCATCCCCGCGCTGATCGACCATGAAGGTACTGCCGGCCACTGTTTTGGCGTGCTCTTTCATCTCGGCCGCCACTTCACCGTACTGGATGTGATTTCTAAATTTGCGTTTTACATTGGTTACCACCGCAATGGAAAGGGTTGCCAGCGGGAATTTGACTTCCTGGCCCTGCCGGTTTTCGCCGACGATATGGCCGCGCTCGCGGTCCTGCTCGTCGTAAAAGCCTGGGATGGTCTGATCAAACCGGTCAATCACAGTCTGACAGACCCGCGGATAAATATCCGGGGTGGTGATGAGCACATAATCATCGCCGCCGATGTGGCCGATAAAATCATCTTCGGTTCCATACCTGGCAACAGCTTCACTGATAATGGCGGCCGTGGCCTGGATCACATCGTTGCCCTTGGCATAGCCGTAATGATCGTTGTAGGCTTTAAAATTGTCGATATCCATCAGGCAAAAGGCAATCGGTGCTTTGGCGGCAATGCGCTTTTTCATTACATTTTCTATGGCAATGCCCCCGGGCAACCGCGTTAAGGGGCTGGTGTCCAGATACATTTCCTCAAGCTGTTTTAAGCGTTTGGCCATCGTAATGAACGCATCGGCCAGATCGCCCAGTTCATCTTTGTTGCGGATGTCGGGTCGGTATTCGAATTTCCCCTCGGAAATCATACCGGTGGCGTACTTTAGTTTTTTTAAAGCGCCGGATATATTTCGAGTGATGACAAAGGCCGCTGTCACCGCAAACAGAAGACCCAGGCCGCATAGCACCGCCGAGGCTTTAAATGCGATGCGACCGATGGTTGCGGTTAATCCGGTTTTTTCGTTCTGTTCCCGCAGGGCATTGGCCGCCATACTCTTGATGATCATAATAATTCTTTCCTGCTGAGCCTTAATCCTATTTTCAAATTCCATGGCGGCAATCGAGGTGGGGTCGCTAACCCCTTTCAGGGCTTCAACCAGGGTATGATGGTATTCGGCATGCAGGCGCATTATCTGAACGATGGGATAATCGGTGTGACCGGGCAAAAAACGGATCTTTTCAGAGAGTTCTTTGAATTCCTTTTCCTTATCCCAGAACAGTTTTAAAACGTCGGGGCTCTTTAAGATAAGGTAGCGCTGGGCATAGCGCTCCTGGTCCAGAATGACGTCAATCATTTTTTCCGATGTGTTGATAACCGGCAGGTCAACATTTAAGATGCTGTTGTTGATTTCATTGAGCCGGTCCAGATTGGCCAGCGCATAGACCGATATACCCACCAGCAAAATGAGCAGCACGCTGTATCCCAGCATCAGTTTGCGGGCGATTTTAAGGCGATAAAAATGGGAAACCACAAACCCGATCAGCCGATCGATGATTTTCCATTCCGTATGCTTTG